>UEXM01000053.1_pt1 | contig 135281 bp, 118 predicted proteins | sample 1796661 | NCBI WGS metagenome assembly UEXM01 (sample SAMEA4772469, study PRJEB27181) | metagenome | reverse complement strand
TTGGCCGCTGATCGACGTCAGACTGCACGTTCCGGCATTATCAACCTGCTTTTGACCAAGTGATGGCTCCCGTTAGCGCCGATGGCGCTTTGCGGAGTATACTGGCCTGCAAAGTCACTGATTCAGGCATTAATAATAACCAGAGATCATCTCCGTCATGAACGCTCCCGGAGCCCCCGGCTCTCTGCCGGTCATTCGCGCCCATTACGCTGACATTCTGTGCCAGCTGGCCGGCGAACACGATGTTCCGCGGGGTCCACTGATGACGTCGGCGGGTATTCGCCCGTCCATGCTCAGCCATCCCGACAATCTGATCACGGTTGACCAGTTTACGTTGCTGTGCCGTGAGGCCCTAAGGCGCAGCGGTAATTCCGCACTGGGTCTGGAGTTTGGCCGTCGCCTCAAGTTCACCACCCATGGTTCGCTGTCCCAGGCGGCCATCAGCTGCGATACGTTGCACCAGGCACTGTCGGTGCTGATCAAGTACTTCCGCATCCGTTTCGTCTACATGGAGCTGGATTTTTTCGTTGACGGCGAGGATGCCGTGGTCCAGTTGAGCCTGGCCCACGACGTTGAGGACCTGTACCGCTTCAACATCGAGGTGGTGATGGCGTCACTGATGGATGTTAATCAGTTGCTGTTTGGCGCGCGGCTGATCGAAACCGGCGTGTGTCGGCTGGATTATCCGGAGCCGGAACACACTCAGGTTTACCGGGCCATTTTCGGTGATCGTGTCGATTTCTCGTGTGGAGTCAATCAGCTGCGTTTTCGCAAATCGTTTCTGGAGTTGCCGATCTCGTTGTCGAATCCGGTCACCCGGCGTGTCGCGGAAGCCCAGTGTGAGGAGGAGTTGCGGTCCATTGACGCCGCCACCTCGGCGACCTCCAGGGTGCGGCGGTTACTGGAGGCAGTACGGGGTGGTGGTCTGCCGGGGCTGGAGGCGATCGCCGATCAAATGAATGTGTCGCCGCGCACCCTGCGTCGGCAACTGAGCAGTGAAGGCGCCCGCTATCAGGTGCTGCTGGACCAGGTTCGCCATGAACGGGCGTTGGAACTGTTGCGCCGCGGGCGGCTCAGTATTGACGAGATTGCCGACAGCCTGGGTTACAGCGACCCTTCGAATTTTGGCCGTGCGTTTCGCAAGTGGGAAGGTGTGTCGCCCACCGTATGGCGGGCGCAGCACCTTCCTCAGCGCTGACGGCCGCAGCAGCCGGCGCGGGCGTTACTCTTCAAGGTAGGTGTAGCCCTCGAGGCCGTTTCTGAGTTCGCCCAGCAGTTGCTCCTGCTCCTCGGGCGTGAGTGTGCTGGCCTCGAACTGGCGCTGATAGGACTGCAACAGCGCCGCCGGCTCGAAGTTCACGTAGCGCAACACCTTGGCCACGGTATCGCCGTGGATGGCATCGCTGACCGTATAGTGACCGGTTTCGGTGCGGTGTACGTCCACCGAGTGGGTGTCCCCGAACAGATTGTGCATGTCGCCGAGAATTTCCTGGTAGGCCCCAGTCATGAAAAATCCCATCAGCAGCGGATCACCGGTTTTTTCCTCTGGCAGCGGCAGGGTGGTCTCGATGCCCTGACCGTCCACATAACGGTCGATGCGGCCGTCGGAATCGCAGGTGATGTCCTGAATCACCGCCCGCCGGCACAGGGGGCGGTCCAGCCCGTTGATGGGCATGACCGGAAAGATCTGGTCGATGCCCCAGACATCGGGCAGAGACTGAAACAGGGAGAAATTGACGAACAGTTTCTCCGCCAGCTTTTCATTCAGTTCGTCGATGATTTCCCGGTGAGCGCGGTTACTGCTGTCCAGTCTCGATCGCAGAATGCGGCAGCAGTTGGTGTACAGGGTTTCAGCGTTGGCTCTCTCGGTCAGCGACAGCAGGCCATGGGCGAACTGGGCATGCACGTCGGTCATGGCGTGCATCACGTCGTGATAGATTTCCGCCAGCGAGCGCGGTGATTGCTCGTCCTGCAGGCTCTGCAGATCCCGCCACAGGTCCAGCAACGGCGCGCAGGCGTCGGCAGCCGGCGGCGTCGGTTCGCGGTGGTCGGGCACTTCGCGGTCGATCACATTGGTGACCAGCACCGAGTGGTGCGCGGTCAGTGCGCGACCGGATTCGCTGATCAGGTCCGGGTGGGGGATGCCGGCACGGTCACACTCCGATTGCAGCACGTGAATAACGTTGTAGGCGTATTCATTAACGCTGTAGTTCATCGAACAGCTGCTGCGGGAGCGTGTGCCCTCGTAATCAACCCCCAGCCCGCCGCCGATATCCACCGTGCCGACAGGCGCTCCGAGTTGGCGCAGTTCGCTGTAGAAGCGTGCGCACTCCCGCAGACCGGTCTGGATGTCGCGGATGTTGGCAATCTGTGAGCCCAGATGGAAATGTAGCAGCTGCAGGGCATCCAGTGCGTTGGCGTCGCGCAGGGTGCTGACCACGTCCAGCACCTGGCTGGCCGACAATCCGAATTTGGACTTCTCGCCGCCGGTGTTCTGCCAGTTGCCCTTGCCGATGGTGGCGAGCCTGGCGCGCACACCGATGAGTGGGGAGATGCCCAGGTTGCGGGCTTCATCCAGAATCAGCGGCAGCTCCGACTGTTTTTCCACCACGATGAACACCCGGTGTCCCAGCTTCTGGCCAATCAGTGCCAGGCGGATGTACTCGCGGTCCTTGTAGCCATTGCACACGATCACCGAGCCCGCCTGGCGTGACATCGCCAGTACCGCCATCAGCTCCGGCTTGCTGCCGGCCTCAAGGCCGATCTGGTGATTGCTGGCGGCCGGTTCGGCCCGCAGCAATTCTTCCACCACGCGCCGCTGCTGATTGACCTTGATAGGGTAGACCGCGGTGTAGCGGCCCTGATAACCGTGTTCGCCCGCTACTTTGTTGAATGCACCGCAGAGTGTGTTGACCCGATCGTGAAGGATATCGGTGAAACGGATCAGCACCGGCAGCTGGATGCCGCGGGCGGTCAGCGAACGGGTCAGCTCCGGCAGATTGATGGCGCCGCTGACACTGCTATGGCCCCGCTCAGGCCGGATCAGCACTTCGCCCTGGTCGTTCACATCGATATAGCCATCGCTCCAGTGGGCGATGTTGTACACCTTGTGGGCGGCGCTTCCGGTGGTTCGGGTCATCGTGGGCTTCCTGTACTGAATCCGGGCCGGGTGAATGCCGGCGTATGGCCGCCATTGTATGGATTCCGCGGGGCCGCTAAAAGAACCCCGTACGGAAAATACGTGGATAGCGGTGCGCTATAGTGCTTTAGCTGGCGGCCCTGCACCCCTACAATACGGGCAAAACCGATCTGGCTCGCGTGAGCGTTATCTGCTTTGACGAAAGGGAGACATACCATGACAGCATTGAACGACGGCTGGTTTACCGAGGTATTCCAGGACCAGGGAACGGCGTTTTCCCTGCAGGTAAAACGGAAGCTGCACGAAGAGCAGAGCGAATTCCAGAAACTGGAAATCTACGAGACCGAGACTTTCGGCAATCTCATGGTTCTGGACGGTTGCGTGATGCTGACCACCCGGGACAATTTTCTCTACCATGAAATGATGACCCATCCAGCACTGTTTACCCACCGCGACCCGAAGAAGGTGGTGATTGTCGGTGGCGGTGACTGCGGCACGCTCCGGGAAGTGCTCAAGCACCCCGGCGTTGAAGAAGCGTGGCAGGTGGAAATTGACGAGCGGGTGACCCGCTTGTCGGAAAAGTATTTCCCTGAGCTGTGTGACGCCAATGACGATCCCCGCGCCAATTTCTTCTTTGGCGACGGCATCCAGTGGATGCGCGACGTGGAGCCGGCCAGCATCGATGTCATCATCATTGACAGCACCGACCCGGTTGGCCCCGCCGAAGGTCTGTTCGCGCTGGACTTCTACCGCGACGCCCTGCTGGCACTGCGGGACGGCGGCCTGATCGTGCAGCAGAGCGAATCCCCGCTGTTGCACACCGACACCATCATCAAGGGCATTCACGAGGATATGCGCAAGGCCGGCTTCGACCATGTGCAGACCTTGCCTTTTCCGCAGCCGGTGTATCCGACCGGCTGGTGGAGCTGCACCATGGCGGGTAAAGACAAGCCGGTGCAGTATTTCCGCGAGGAAGACGCCGAGCAGCGCCCGTTTGTGACCCGCTATTACAACGCCGGAACTCACCGCGGCGCGCTCGCGATGCCCCAGTTCATGTTGGATGCGCTGGAAGATCGGGTGGTTCCGGGCGAGGCCTGAAGGAACATAAAAAAAGGGGCGCTCTTTCGAGCGCCCCTTTTCGTTTTGCCGTCGGCAGATTACTTGCTGCTGACGAACTCCGGATAGGCTTCCATGCCACACTCGGACAGATCCACACCTTCGTACTCTTCTTCTTCGGTGACGCGGATGCCGATGACTGCCTTGAGGATACCCCAGACAATCAGGCTGGTGACGAACACCCAGACAAAGATGGTGAGCGCGCCCACGATCTGACCAAAGAAGGTCGAGTCACCGTTGGTGATCGGCACCAGCAGGAGACCCAGCAGACCGCACACGCCGTGAACCGAGATGGCGCCGACCGGATCGTCGATGCGCAGCTTGTCCATAGTGACGATGCTCAGTACCACCAGGATACCGCCCAGGGCGCCGAACAGGGTCGCGGTCAGGGCCGTCGGGGTGGAGGGCTCAGCGGTGATGGTCACAAGGCCCGCCAGCGCGCCGTTCAGCAGCATGGTCAGGTCGGCCTTGCCGAACATCAGGCGTGCCATGATCAGCGCGGCGATACCACCACCGGCAGCGGCTGCGTTGGTGTTCAGGAACACCATGGCGACCGAGTGAGCACTGGCCACATCGCCCAGTTTCAGGACTGAACCGCCGTTGAAGCCGAACCAACCCATCCACAGGATAAAGGTACCGAGAGTGGCCAGCGGCAGGTTGGCACCCGGGAAGGCGCGAATTTCGCCATTCGGGCCGTACTTGCCTTTACGGGCACCCAGCAGCAGAACGCCTGCGAGGGCCGCAGCAGCACCGGCCATGTGAACGATACCGGAGCCGGCGAAGTCACTGAAGCCGAGGTCGCCGAGGGTGTACATTCCGAACACAGAGGCACCGCCCCAGGTCCAGGCGCCTTCCATCGGGTAGATGAAGCCTGTCATGACGACTGCAAAGACCAGGAAGGCCCACAGTTTCATGCGCTCGGCAACTGCACCGGACACGATGGACATGGCCGTGGCGACAAACACCACCTGGAAGAAGAAGTCAGACGCGCCAGAGTAGATGGAACCACCCTCGAAACCGCCGTCACGGCTGGCGAATTCACCCATCACACCGCCGACGTCCACGTCGCCCATGCCGGACAGGAAGATGTTGCCCCCGTACATGATTGCGTAACCGCAAACCAGGTACATGGTGCAAGACACCGCGAACAGTGCCACGTTCTTGGTGAGGATTTCAGTGGTGTTCTTGGCACGAACCAGGCCGGATTCCAGCATGGCGAAGCCAGCTGCCATCCACATGACTAATGCACCACACACCAGAAAATAAAAGGTATCTATAGCGTACTGCAGGTGAAAGATATTGCTTTCCATATGAAGCCCTCCGCACGAGGCTTTTCAGGTTATAAGTTTTTTGCGTTGGCTATTGGGAATTCAGGCGGTTATCAGACCGCTTCCTCGCCGGTTTCACCGGTCCGGATACGAATTGCCTGTTCGAGTTCGGTCACGAAGATCTTGCCGTCACCAATCTTGCCGGTGTTGGCTGCCTTGGTGATGGACTCGATAACCTGGTCCAGCAGGTTGTCGCCGATGGCAACCTCTACTTTGACCTTGGGCAGGAAGTCCACCACGTATTCCGCGCCACGATAGAGCTCTGTGTGGCCCTTCTGCCGTCCGAAGCCTTTCACTTCGGTGACGGTTACGCCTTGCACGCCAATCTCGGATAGTGCCTCACGGACATCATCCAATTTGAAAGGCTTGATGATCGCTGTCACAAGTTTCATTGCTTTCTCCTTGGTAAAGCCGTCCCAACAGTGAGGGCCCATTGGCCGTTTGTGTTGAGGTCGGGATGCTGCCACCTCGCACACCAATTGTGCGGATTGCGTACTAGGCTTATAGCATCGGGTGTGCCAACGCAAAAAATATGTTTAAAACCAGTTGCTTGGGAAACTGTCGCTCCAGTTTGGAACATTATGCTGCACCAAAACAGAGCAACGGTGTGTGCGGCGAGCCAAATTGGCGCACCGCAGCAGCCGGCTCGCCCAGCCATTATACTTCGGACGGCCTACAGTATGGCAGGGCCTGCGATGTGATACACTCCCGCGAGTCCGTCCCGGGCGGCCGAGTAGCGGCCGTGACCGGGAATTGTCGATGCCAGAGAGGTGATTTCGTGAAAGGACCGCAAGATTTTCTGACCCAGCTGCAGGGGCAGTTTGGCCAGTTTGTACCCGACATGGCCCGCGCGGCCCGGGAAGACTTCGAAACCCAGGCAAGGGCAACCGTGATGTCGGTGCTGTCCCGGCTGGAGCTGGTGACCCGGGAGGAGTTCGATGCGCAGCAGGCTGTGTTGATGAAAACCCGGGAAAAAGTCGATGCGCTGGAAAAGCGCGTGGCTGAACTGGAGAAGCGCCTGCCATCCGCCTGAGCAGGTCGCCGCTTGTAACAAACTGACCATGGAAGGTCGTCATGTTAGCTATAGTCCATTCCCGCGCCAGCATTGGCGTGTCGGCACCGGCCGTTACGGTTGAGGTGCATCTGTCCGGTGGTCTGCCGGCCCTGTCCATCGTCGGGCTCCCGGAAACCGGCGTCCGCGAAAGCAAGGAGCGGGTGCGCAGTGCCCTGCTGAATGCCGGTTTCGAATTCCCTGCCCGTCGCATCACCATCAATCTCGCGCCTGCGGACCTGCCGAAAGAGGGCGGTCGCTTTGACCTGCCGATCGCGCTGGGTATTCTCGCCGCGTCCGGGCAGGTACCGGCGGAAAGTCTGGCCGATGTTGAGTTTCTGGGCGAGCTGTCCCTGGATGGCGCATTGCGCCCACTCAAAGGTGTGCTGCCGGCTGTGCTGGCAGCGCGCGCTGAGGGTCGCCGCCTGCTGGTGCCTCAGGCGAACGCGGCGGAGGCGGCCCTGGCAAGTCAGGACGATGTATTGGCGGCAGCCCACATACTGACCGTGTGCGAGCATCTGTGTGGCCGCGCCAGGCTGGTGCCGGTGCCGGCCGCGGAACTGGACCGTAATGACCGGGCCGGCCCCGATCTGGCGGATGTCCGGGGGCAGAGCGTGCCCCGCCGGGCCCTCGAGGTGGCCGCCGCAGGTGCTCACAACCTGTTGTTTTTTGGCCCGCCCGGGACCGGTAAGAGCATGCTGGCCAGTCGCTTGCCGGGCATCCTGCCGCCGTTAACCACAGCCGCAGCATTGGAAGTCGCCAGCGTGCACTCCGTGGCCGGGCTGGCGGACCGGCACGGCGGTTGGCGCCAGCCGCCGTTCCGGTCACCGCATCACACGGCCTCGGCGGTGGCCATGGTGGGCGGTGGCAGCAGTCCGCGGCCAGGGGAAATCTCACTCGCTCATCGTGGCGTACTGTTTCTGGACGAATTACCGGAGTTTGAGCGTCGGGTCCTGGAGGTGCTGCGTGAGCCCATGGAGAGTGGCGAAATTGCGATCAGCCGGGCCGCCCGCCAGGTGACCTTTCCGGCACGATTCCAGGTGGTGGGGGCGATGAATCCCTGCCCCTGTGGCTACAACGGCCACCCCACCATAGAGTGCCAGTGCACGCCCCAGCAGGTTATGCGGTACCGGGGCAAGGTGTCCGGCCCTCTGCTGGATCGGTTCGACCTCCATGTAGAGGTGCCGGTGCAGGGCGGCGAGGTGTTGATGCAGCGCCAGCAGGATGGCGAATCCAGTGCCGCGGTTCGTGCCCGAGTGGCGGAAGCGCGGGATCGTCAGCTCCAGCGCGGTGCGGTCAACGCGTCCCTGGCTGGAGCCGGGCTGCACACTCATTGTCGCCTGGACCGTCAGGGCGAGGCGCTGTTGTCTGGCGCGCTGGAGAAACTGGGGCTGTCGGCGCGGGCACTGCACCGGATACTGCGGGTAGCACGAACGCTCGCGGATCTTGACGGTTGCGAACGCATTGCCAGTGGCCACCTGGTCGAGGCGCTGGGATACCGGAAGCTGGACCGGCAGCAGTCCCGAGGCTCGTTGGTATCAACCTGAAACCGCTCTCTCTGGTAAACTGTCGCTCACTATTTCCAGAACCAGACTCCGCTGCCCGCGGTTGAGGAAAACCAATGACCGATGAGAAAGATCTGTCCAACGAATCACCCGTTACAACCCGCCGGGGAATTCGCAGCTTTGTGTTGCGTCAGGGACGCATGACGGAGGGCCAGAAAAAAGCCTACGAGCGCAGCTGGCCGGTGTACGGTCTCACCCGGGAGCAGGGCATGATCGACCCCCGCGAGGTGTTCGGCCGCGATGCCATGCTCAATCTGGAGATCGGCTTCGGTATGGGCAAGTCGCTGGCGGATATGGCGGAAGCCGCCCCCGAACAGGACTTCATTGGTGTGGAGGTGCATCTGCCCGGTGTCGGCGCCCTGTTGAAAGAGGTGGAGGACCGCAAGCTGGAGAATGTGCGGGTGTACGCTATTGACGCCAATGACGTGATCGACCTGTGCCTGCCGGATGCCTGCCTCGACCGGGTGATGGTGTTCTTTCCGGATCCCTGGCACAAGAAACGTCACAACAAGCGGCGGCTGATTCAGCCCGAGTTTGTGCAGCGCATTCGTCACAAGTTGAGGGTTGGTGGGGTATTGCACCTGGCAACAGACTGGGAAAACTACTCCGAACACATGATGGAGGTGATGAGTGGGTCGGAGGGCTTCGCCAACACCCGGGAGCCCGGCCAGTTCTCGCCGCGCCCGGACGATCGCCCCATCACCAAATTCGAGAAGCGCGGGGAGCGCCTCGGCCACGGCGTGTGGGATCTGCTCTTCCACCGCACCAACTGAGCGGCCGCGGTCGGGCGTTATCCGTGCGCCAGCGGGTGACGCCTTGCGGCCCGGATGATCACCAGCCCCGCGATTCCCAGCAACAGACCGGTGAATTTGACCAGCGCGCAGAGTGTGGCCGACAGGCTCAGGCTGTCTGTGGGCGGGTTGAGGTTGTTCAGCAGCAGAATGTTTTCCGCCACGTCGCTGATGCCGGCACTCACGAACAGAGCTCGCACCCAGTGCGCCACGTTGCGCTCACGCACCCCTGGACGATCCCGCGTCAGCTGGTTGGTCAGCATCAGCAAGGTGAACACATAGGCCGGCACCAGCAGAAAATCGAGCCAAAGCGAAACCTGGGCCCAGACCATGGCGTCACCGCGCCAGCTCCTGAGGATGGTCATGGACTGATCGGCGGTGGCCGCCAGCTGGTAGCTCACGATGCCCTGGGGGGCTGAGCTGGTCTGCAGCGGCTGGTTGATCACCAGCAGAGCTGCCAGCATCAGAGTGGTCACGACCACGCCGAGCTTCAGTCGGCCCGGCAGGGATCGGATGATATTCACAATATCCATCACAGAAAACGCTCCAGCAGGCTGTTGAGATACCTCTGGCCCAGATCTGTTGTTTTGATTCGGTCAGGGTCTAACAGGTGTTCCTTCCTTAATTGTTCAAGTTTTACCGTAACTGTGCTCAGGGGTAAACCGGTTCTTGCCCGGAACAGGGATTCTTCAACGCCGTCGGTCAGCCGTAACGCGTTCATCAGGAACTCCAGTGGCAATTCGCTTTGCTCGATTACCTCCGATCCCGCCGTGCGGCTGCCGATGCGGTTCAGGTACGCCGCCGGTTGCCGCGTTTTCCAGTAGCGGGTGATCGCGTCGGGCCGGGTGATCTTGCCGTGGGCGCCGGCACCCAGCGCCAGGTAATCGCCGAAAGTCCAGTAGTTCAGATTGTGACGTGAGGCCATGCCGGGGCGAGACCAGGCGGACACCTCATAATCGTGGAAGCCGTGGGCCCGCAGGCAGTCGCCCCCGCGCTGGTAGATTTCCCAGAGGCGGTCGTCATCCGGCAGGGGCGGCGGGCGGCTGTAGAACTCTGTGTTGGGTTCCAGGGTCAGCTGATACCAGGAAAGGTGGGGGGGCTGCCACGCCAGCGCCGTTTCCAGATCCGCCACGGCGTTTTCCGGGGTCTGCCCCGGGAGGCCGTGCATCAGGTCCAGGTTGAAATTGTCGAACCCGGCAGCTCTGGCGGCCTCAATGGCCTGATGCGCAGCCCGGTCATCGTGAATCCGGCCCAGCGCTTTCAGATGGTCCGCATTGAAACTCTGGATGCCTAGTGACAGGCGGTTGATGCCGGCGCCGCGAAAGCCCTCAAAGCGGCCCTGCTCCAGGGTGCCCGGATTGGCTTCCAGGGTGATCTCCGCGTCCGGGGCAAAATCCAGTCGCTGGCGGAGGGCCCTGAACAGCTCTCGGTAAAACGGAGCGGACATCAGTGAGGGTGTGCCGCCACCAATGAACACCGTCTGAATGGCGCGGCCCTGAACCAGCGCAAGGTCCTGGTCCAGATCCTCGATCAGGGCATGGAGGTAAGGCGTTTCCGGGATGTCGCCTGCCAGGGCGTGGGAGTTGAAGTCGCAGTAGGGGCATTTGCGGACACACCAGGGCATATGCAGGTAGAGGCTCAGCGGGGGTAGCTGTGCCGCGTCTGCCCGTGGTGTGTCGGTCACGCTGAGTTGGCTCCCTGCTGAAGCTGGGCCAGCAGCTGGGCCAGCGCGCGTCCGCGATGACTGATCCTGCCTTTTTGTTCCCGCGTCAGTTCCGCCGCACTGGTCCCGGTCTCCGGTACCAGGAATACCGGGTCATAGCCGAAGCCACCGTCGCCTTGTGTCGCGGTGAGAATGCGCCCTGGCCAGCGCCCGTGGCAGATCACCGGTGTGGGGTCGTCAGCGTGACGCAAATACACCAGCACACAGTGGAACTGCGCACCGCGGTCAGCCGCCGGCACGCTGTTCATGGCCGCTATCAGGGCGTCGATATTGTCACGGTCACTGGCCTGTTCGCCGGCGTAACGGGCCGAGCGAACGCCGGGGGCGCCCCCGAGGGCGTCCACCGCGAGCCCGGAGTCGTCGGCAAGGGCTGGCAGGCCGGTGATGCGGGACGCATGCCGCGCTTTGAGAATGGCGTTCTCCACGAACGTGACGGCGGGTTCCTCCGCCTCACTGACCCCCAGCTCGCCCTGCGCCACCGGTTGCAGCCCCAGCGGACCCAGAAGATCGGTCAGCTCCGCGATCTTGCCTTTGTTGTTGCTGGCAATCACCAGCTTGCGATGAGTGGCTGTCATCAGTCGTTGAACAGTGTGTGGGCGAACCGGATTGGCAGATCCTTGCCACTGCCGGTGGGGCGCGCGGTGATCTGGAACGTCATCAGCTCCGCGGAGCGATACTGGTATTCCGCGATGAAGTAGACCGCATCGCCTTCCTGAATGCGCCGGAAGGGCAGAAACCGTGTTTGCTGGATATCGTTGAGTACCTTGCCTTCCACCTGGCCCGATACCGGCTCCAGGCCGCCGTTTTCGCCCTCGCGCATGATGGCGATATTGACGATGCCGATGCCCTTGCTGCGGTTGAGGTCGTTGGCCTGAGCAACCTCGGCGCTGAGAAAGGTGCTGGGGAACACACTGTAGTGCACCTGATAGTCACCGAAGTTCTTGGAACCGGCGTGGGCCGGGGTGCTGACGGCGAGCAGGCAGATCAGCGCGGTGCCCAGCCAGTGTTTGAGATTGCTCATCATGATGTCTCCTGGGTTATGCGGTAAATGGCGATTTCCCCCAGCATGTTCGGCCACAACCGGGCAAGCCAGCTGTTCTGGTGCTGCCCGTCGACCACCCGCCGGCTCTTGATGCGAATGTTCTTCTGCCGGCACAGGGCCTCGAAATCCTTGAAGGTGCACAGGCGGATGTTGGGGGTGTTATACCACTTATACGGCAACGCATCGGATTCGGGCATACGCCCTTTAAGCGTCAGCCCCCAGCGCAGCCGCCAATGGGCAAAATTGGGGAAGGTGACGATGCCTTCACGACCGACCCGCAGCATTTCATCCAGCACCATGTCCGGGCGGCGAACGGCCTGCAGTGCCTGGGTCATCAGTACGATGTCAAAGGTCTGGTCCTCGAAATTGCCCAGCCCCTGGGTGTCCAGATTCTGCTCAATCACCGCAACGCCGCGCCCCATACAGGTGGTGATGTGATCGGGGTTGATCTCCAGGCCAAAGCCGGTGGCGCCCCGTTCCCGCTGCAGGAAGTCCAGCAGGGTGCCGTCACCGCAACCGAGATCCAGTACCCGGTGGCCGGGCTGAACCCACTGTTGAATAATTTCCAGATCCAGTCTCATGCACCCACCTCTCTGGCGACACGGTCCATGTAGGCGGTGAAGATGTCAGTGTATCGGGGCGTGGGTATCAGAAACGCGTCATGGCCCCAGGGAGCATCGATTTCCGCGTAACTGACCCGTTTCCGGGCGGCGATCATGGCGTTGACCATTTCTTCCGAGCGCGCCGGGGTGAAACGCCAGTCGGTGCTGAACGACAGCACCAGGTACTCGCAGCGGGCCGCCGCGAGCGCTTTCGACAGGTCGCCGCCGTATTCGTAGGCCGGGTCAAAATAATCCAGTGCCCGGGTCATCAGCAGGTAGGTGTTGGCGTCAAACACTTCGGAAAAGCGCTCGCCCTGATAACGCAGGTAACTTTCCACCTGGAATTCCGCGTCGTAACCGAACTTGTAAGCCTGGTCCCGCAATTCGCGACCGAATTTTTCACCCATGGAAGCATCGGACAGGTAGGTGATGTGGCCCACCATCCGCGCCAGCATCAGACCGCGGCGCGGCAGGGCCTCGAAGTCCTGGTAGCGGCCGTCGTGGAATTCACGATCCGAGGTGATCGCCTGGCGTGCCACCTCGTTGAAGGCGATGTTCTGGGCCGTCAGGCGTGGCGTAGACGCAATTACCACCGCATGGCGGAGACGGTCCGGGTAATCCAGGCTCCACTGCAGTGCCTGCATGCCCCCGAGGGAGCCACCCACGACCGCGGCCCAGCATGGGATGCCGAGCCGGTCCGCCAGCAGCGCCTGGCTTTGCACCCAGTCACTGACGGTGATCACCGGAAAGTCCGGGCCGTACGGCTGTGCGGTGGCCGGATTGATGCTGCTGGGGCCGGTGCTGCCGTGGCAGCCACCAAGATTGTTCAGACTGACCACGAAAAACCGGTTGGTATCGATGGGCTTGCCGGGGCCAATACAGCTGTCCCACCAGCCCGGCTTGCGCTCGTCCATGGTGTGGTAGCCGGCAGCATGATGGTGACCGCTGAGCGCGTGACAGATCAGCACGGCGTTGCTGGCATCGGCGTTCAGTTCACCGTAGGTTTCGATCACCAGATCGTAGCTTTCCAGCGTTTGCCCACACGCCAGGGTGATCGGCGCGTCAAAGTGTAGGGTCTGCGGGGTGACTATCCCGACAGAATCCGTTGGCAGGGAATCGGGCATCGGCGCGACAGGTTCCTGGTTCAGTCAGTGGAAGTCCGGAGCAACACAGGGAGAGAGTGTTTGCCAGCCCAGCAGTTTAAAGGCCGGCCCCGGCGGCTGCAACCGCCGGATGACCGGGCGCCTCAGACGGCGCCGGAGATATTGACAACTTTCTGCTGGATCAGCGTGGGGGCCGGCTTGCGAATCTGGCGCTGCATGGCATCGGCCAGTTCCAGTTGGCGACGCAGGTCGGTAATGGTGTTGTGCAGGCGTTCCCGCTCTGATCGGCCGTCACGGTCGCTGCGCACCATGTCCCTGAGGCGGCGGATCTGATGCTCCAGCAGCTGCTTCTGTTCCATGGAATACTGCATGATCGGCAGCAGCGCCTCGGAGGGCCAGCGGTCCACATCGGCGCGGGTGCGTTGGTGCAGGGTGCGGGCTTCGTTCACCATGACGTTGAAAAAGCGGCGCACCAGCAGCGACTGTTCGGTCAGCAGGTTTTTCGGACTGATGCGGAAACGCCGGGCTTTCTTGCGCAGCTCGCGGATGGCAATGACATGGCGACCGGACCGCAGCGGAATCGGCTCCAGATGCCGGGCCCGGGTGTCCTCGTTGTAGCGGCGATAGATGGCACCCACCATCTTCTCGGCCAACTGGCCTTCGCTCATCAGGTTGTTGAGATCGCTTTCCAGCAGCTCGAAGAAGTGGTCCATGCCCCGGTTCATGCCTGCAGTGGTCCAGCTCTTCGACATCATTTTGCGCACCTTGTCAGCGTGGCTTTCGAACCGCTCCTCGCTGACCAGTTTTCTCAGCATGGTGCCCTGGGAGTCCATCAGGCGCCGGCTGGAACGCAGGGTAATCAGCTTCTTGTAATAGAAGTCGTAATCTTTCTGGGCGCGGTCGGCGAGGCGACGCAGGGCGGCCTTGTCCATGGTGGCACCAGAGCAGGCCTGCAATTCCTCCTCAAGGGCGTCAAGCCGGGTCTGCATGGCGGCCTGACTGTTCTGCAGCATGCCCAGCAGGTCGTTGATCAGGCTCTGGGTGATCAGCTGTTCCTTGTGCATCAGGATGCGCTGGATGATCAGTTGCTCCAGCTGGCCAAGATTGGAGCGCTCGAACAGCTCGGTGTTGTTTCTCACCCGCGCGACCAGGCCCTGTTTGGCGGACAGCGGAATGACGTCGCCATGGCGGATGCCCAGATGATCGGCGGTGTAGTCGCGCACTTTCTCGATGGCGTCGCGGGTGTGCTGGTCGCCCTGCAGGTCATCCCACAGTACGTCGATCTTGTTGAGCACGGCAAAGCGGCCGGCGCGGTGGTCGGCATGCTCGGTATCAATGTGCTCTTTCCAGATGGTCATGTCGCTTGCGGTCACGCCGGTGTCGGCGCTGAGCAGGAAGATCACCGCATGAGCCCGGGGCAGCATGCTGATGGTGAGTTCCGGCTCGGAGCCCAGGGCGTTCAGACCCGGTGTGTCCAGAATGCGCAGGCCACGCTCGAACAGCGGATGGCGGATGCTGATCTGGGCATTACGCCAGGCTGGTACCAGTACATGGCCGGGGTTGTTGCGATCGTGCTCCAGCATGTCCTCGTCGAAGCCGAGTGCCCGCGCCTCGCCCGGCGACACGCTTTTGACCCTGGCCACTTCCGCCAGCACTTCCCGCATGATGTCCGGGTTGCGCTCGTCCAGGTCGTGTTTGACCCAGCGTTCCGGCTGTCTGCGCAGGTCCTGCAGGGAAAGATCGCCGGTGCGGGTCTCGATCGGCAGCAGCAACAGGTAGTTGGCGTTGGCGGTGCGATCAAAGAACAGCTCGGTGGGACACATGGTGGTCCGTCCGGCCTGGGACGGCAGCATGCGCTGACCATACTCGGAGAAAAACAGCGCGTTGATCAGTTCGGTCTTACCGCGGGAGTACTCACCCACGAAGGCGATGGTCAACTCGTCCTCAATCAGCAGTTCCAGACCGTGGCGAATACGGCCGCTGACATCCTCTGAGAACAGGTTGTTGTCCTGCAACCACAAACGGTACCGACCGATCTGGCGGATCAGCTCTTTCTTCCAGTTGTGGTAAGCCTCTACCTGCTGCGAAAGAGTTCCTTGTTTGTTCATCGGAATTTCCTTCTGCGCGACTTCCGGGTAACAGTTTCTGGGTGGATCGGGTGTTCTCGGCGCTCGACGGGTGAGCCTCGGGCAAGCTGCCGATAATAGTAACGTAACCGCCGGATATGTCTTTATTCGTGCAAGCAGGTGTGTATAGCAGAACGTCAGGTTGCGGTCAAAAAAAGACCGTCGAATCAGTGGGATGAATCGACGGTCCGGGTATGATGCGATGTGTGGAAAGTTGTAACCGATTGTAGCCTTGCGACCTGGTTTACATTCCGGCCAGTGCGCCCATACCGGCCGCAACCTTCATATGGTCGATGACCACCGACACCACATTGAGGATCAGAAACACAATGATGGGCGAGAGATCCAGTCCACCCATGGACGGCATGATGTTGCGCACCGGGCGCATCACCGGCTCGGTGATCTGCGCCACCAGCTGGATGGCGGGATGATGGCTGCCCGGGGCAATCCAGCTCACCACCACCACGGCGATGACGGACCAGAAGTAGATCTTGACGATCAGGTCGAGCACGTTCAGTACTGCCCACACCAGCAGCGTCAGCGGATTGATGCCGGGGATGCCGCCATTCATCGCGACCAGGATCAGGAACAGCGCCAGCGCCTGGATCAGCACCGCCAGCACCAGCGCGGCACCGTCGATACCACCCCAGCCCGGAATGATACGCCGCAGGGGGCGTAGCAGCGGGTTGGTGGCTTTCACCGCAAACTGGGAAATCGGATTGTAGAAATCCGCCCGCGCCAGCTGCAGCAGGAAACGCAGCAGCACGATGGTCATGTAAAACGTCGAGGCGATGAGCAGGATGGTGATCAGAATGTCAGCCAGCATGAAGCCTTGTCTCCGTTATTGGTTTGCCAGTTCTTTGGCCATGTCTTCAGAGCGTGAGAAAGCGGCGGAGTAGGCTTTTTTGACCAGCTCCCGCAGCCCGCCGTCCTCGAAGGTGTGGATTGCGCGCTCGGTCGTGCCACCGGGTGACATGACATTGCGCTTGAGCTGGGCCGGATCGTGTTCGCTGCGACCGGCCATCTCGGCAGCGCCCGCCATGGTCTGGATCGCCAGCTTGCGGGCGGTTTCCGGGTTGATGCCGGCTTCTGTGGCGGCTTCCTCAAGAGCCTCGAGCATCAGAAAAAAGTAGGCGGGGCCGCTGCCGGACAGTGCCGTCACGGCGTGCAGCAACGGTTCTTCATCCACCCACAGGGCAGAGCCGATGCTGCTGAACACCTTTTCGACCATCTGCTTTTGCTTGTCATTGACCTGATCGTTGGCAAACAGCCCGGCTGCGCCTTTGCCGACCAGGGAGGGGGTGTTCGGCATGACCCGCACCAGCGGCAAACCACCGCCGAGCCACTGGTCCAGTGTGCCGGCTTCCAGGCCCGCGGCAATGGATACCATCAGCGGGCGGGTGTTCTGCACCATCGGCGCGATGTCACGGCATACATCCGCCATGACTTGAGGTTTCACCGCCAGAATGACCAGGTCAGCCTGCTGCGCGCAGTAGCGGTTGTCGGTGGTCACGCTGACCCCGAAGCGCTTGCGGATGGCCTGCAGGTGACTGTCATCGGGAGCGCTGACCCAGATATCGGCTCCCTTGAAACCGTTGTCCAGCATGCCGCCGATGATGGCGCTGGCCATGTTTCCTGCGCCGATAAACGAAATCGTTGGTGATGTACTCAAGGTTCACTCCACTGTTGATCTGTCGATGATCCGGGCCTGATGATAACAGGAACTGGCGCGTTCAGCTCTTGGCCGGTCGGCGGCCGAACAGTGCCGTGCCGACGCGCACCCAGGTGGCGCCCTCTTCGATTGCCATCTCCAGATCCCCGGACATGCCCATGGACAGGGTGTCCAGCGGACCGGCATCCGGATGGCTCTGGCGCAGCGCATTGAGGGCATTGGTCAGGGCGCGGAAGCTGGTGCGCAGTGCCGATTCCGGCTGATCAGGATCGGGAATCGCCATGAGCCCGCGCAGCGCCAGGTTGGGGAGCTCTCCGATCGCCGCGACCAGTTCATCGAGCTCGGCCAGGGTGCAGCCTGCCTTGCTGTCTTCTTCGTTGATATTGACCTGAAGGCAGATGTTCAAGGGGGGCAGGTGCGGATCCCGCTGTTCGCTGAGGCGGCGGGCGATTTTCAGCCGGTCGACGCTGTGTACCCAGGCAAATGCGGTCGCAATCTGGCGGGTTTTGTTGGATTGAATGGGGCCGATAAAGTGCCAGTCGATCCCCTCGAGATCGGCCAGTGCGGCCTGCTTGTCGAGCGCCTCCTGCAGGTAGTTTTCACCGAAGGCGGTCTGCCCTGCGGCCACCGCTTCGCGCAGCTCGTCCGCCGTGCGGGTCTTGCTGACTGCCAACAGGCGCACGGAATCGGAGGCTCGTCCTGCCCGCAATGTTGCTTTTTGTATGCGTCGGGTTACGCTCCCGATGTTGTCTGCTATGCTGCTCATACTGTGAGTTTGCCGCTTCTGAACTAAAAGAAAAAGCCTTCCGAGGAACCTATGGATATTACCGAACTGCTTGCCTTCTCGGCGAAACAGGGCGCGTCGGATTTGCACCTGTCTGCCGGTTTGCCTCCCATGATTCGTGTTGATGGTGACGTTCGCAGAATCAATCTACCGCCCATGGAGCACAAAGAGGTGCACGGGCTGATCTACGACATCATGAACGACAAGCAGCGCAAGGATTACGAAGAGTTCTTCGAGACAGACTTTTCCTTCGAGGTACCCGGGGTTGCCCGTTTCCGTGTCAACGCCTTTAACCAGAACCGCGGTGCCGGTGCCGTGTTCCGGACCATCCCGTCCAAGGTGCTGACCATGGAAGATCTGGGCATGGGCCAGGTTTTCAAGGATGTGTCCTCGGTGCCCCGTGGCCTGGTGCTGGTGACCGGGCCGACCGGCTCCGGTAAGTCCACCACGCTGGCGGCGATGATCGACTACATCAACGACTCCCGCTACGAGCATGTGCTGACCATCGAAGACCCCATCGAATTTGTGCACGAATCCAAGAAATGCCTGGTCAACCAGCGGGAAGTGCACCGGGATACCTTGGGCTTCAACGAAGCTCTGCGTTCCGCGTTGCGGGAAGACCCGGACATCATTCTGGTGGGCGAGCTGCGGGATCTGGAAACCATCCGTCTGGCGCTGACCGCCGCGGAGACTGGCCACCTGGTGTTCGGCACCCTGCACACCACCTCTGCCGCCAAGACCATCGACCGGGTGGTCGACGTGTTCCCGGCCGAGGAGAAGTCCATGGTGCGCTCGATGTTGTCGGAGTCCCTGCAGGCCGTCGTTTCCCAGACCCTGATGAAGAAGATGGGCGGCGGCCGGATTGCCGCCCATGAGATCATGATCGGCACGGCGGCGATCCGTAACCTGATCCGCGAAGACAAGATTGCGCAGATGTATTCGGCGATCCAGACCGGCGGCTCGCTGGGCATGCAGACACTGGATCAATGCCTGGAAAAGCTGTTGCAGAAAGGTCTGATTTCGCGCGAAGCGGCCCGTGCCAAGGCCAAAATGCCGGATAACTTCTGATTGCCGGTGCGCTCATGCACCCTGGACTGATGAATAGGTAAGACATCATGGAATTCGAAAAACTGTTGCGGCTGATGGTCGAAAAAGGCGGATCGGACCTGTTTATTACCGCCGGTGTGCCTCCGAGCATGAAAGTGAACGGGAAGGTGCTGCCGGTCACCAAGAACGCCCTGACGCCGGAACAGACCCGTGAGTTCGTTTACGGCGCCATGAACGACAAACAGCGGGCCGAGTTCGACGAGAGTCACGAGTGCAACTTCGCCATCAGTGCCCGCGGCATCGGCCGCTTCCGGGTCAGTGCCTTTTTCCAGCGCAACCTGTGCGGCATGGTGCTGCGACGCATCGAGATCAAGATTCCCCAGATCGATGAGCTGTCACTCCCGGAGGTCATCAAAGAGCTGGCGATGACCAAACGTGGCCTGATCATGTTTGTCGGTGCCACGGGTACCGGCAAGTCCACCTCGCTGGCGGCCATGCTGGGGCACCGCAATCGCAACAGCCGGGGCCACATCATTTCCATTGAGGACCCCATCGAATTCGTTCACCAGCATCAGGGTTGTATCGTGACCCAGCGTGAAGTAGGCATCGATACTGAAAGCTTCGAAGTGGCCCTGAAGAACACTCTGCGGCAGGCCCCGGACGTGATCCTCATCGGTGAGGTGCGTACCCGCCAGACCATGGAGTACTCGGTGCAGTTTGCCGAAACCGGTCACCTGTGCCTGGCCACCCTGCACGCCAACAACGCCAACCAGGCGCTGGACCGTATCATCCAGTTCTTCCCGCCGGAGCAGCACAACCAGATCTGGATGGACCTGTCCCTGAACCTCAAGGCCATCGTTGCCCAGCAACTGGTACCGACGCCCGACGGCAGCGGCCGTAAGGCGGTAATCGAAGTGTTGATCAATACCCCGCTGGTCGCCGATATGATCCGTAAGGGTGAGGTGCACAAGCTCAAGGAGTTGATGTCCAAGTCCACCGAATCGGGCATGCAGACCTTTGACCAGGCGCTGTACCGGCTGTACGCCGAGGGTTCGATTACCTACGAGGACGCGCTGGCCCACGCCGATTCCGCCAACGACCTGCGCCTGATGATCAAGCTGGGCGCCGACGCCCAGGGGGCGGACAAGCTGTCCTCTTCGGTCGACAAGTTGTCGATTCAGGACGACTGAGCGACCTGTCGCCAAATTAGACTTTAGTCTGAAACGGTTAGGTCCCTGAACCAGTAGGGATGGCATTTGAGGCCATTGGCCCGAGATGCGTATACTCCTCCGCAAAATTGAATGGAGGAAGTATGCGCAACAACAAGTCCAATCTTTATTCTGCGATCCGTTTTGCCACCCTGACCGCTGCCGTCGCGCCAGCCTCGGCCCTCGCCGGTGGCTTTGCTTTGAATGAGCAGAGCGCCAGTGCCATGGGCGTTGCCAACGCCGGCACCGCCGCCAATCCTGAGAATGCCACCACGGTTCTGTTCAACCCCGCCGGCATGAGCCAGCTGTCCGGAACAAATCTGTCGTTCGGTGCTGCGGTCCTCGATATCGATGCAGAAGCCAAAGACGACGCCCGGGCAACCAACCAGGTCGGCCTCCCGGTGCAGGGCTCCAGCGGTGGCGACATCGCCGATCCTGCCGTGCTTCCGAACCTGTACATGACCCACGAAGTCAGTGATTCCGTCGACGTGGGTTTCGGAATTCATGCGCCTTTCGGCCTCGCCGCAGACTATGAAGACGATTTTGTGGGTCGCTACTTCGCTGACGAGACCGAGCTGACAGCGATTTCGTTCAGCCCGTCCATTTCTGTGAGCAACGGCAACGGTCTGTCCATGGGGGCGGGCATCAATATTATCTATGCCGAAGGCAAACTGACCCGTTTCCTCGATAATTCCGCCTCTAGCGTTGCCGTTACTGCGCCCAGCGGCACACCGAATCCCGGCTTTTACGATGAGGGCTATGCCGACATCGAGGGTGAAGACGTGGGCGTGACGTTCCGCGTCGGCTTTCTCTATGAATTGTCGGAACGGACCCAGTTCGGTCTGATGGCGCAGACCGGCACCGAACTGAATCTCGAGGGCGACGCCGAACTGACCAACTTCGTGAATCCCGCCAACGGCGTGGTGACACCGACCAGTGCCTCCGAGAAAGTTGAGGTGCCGCTGGCGATTCCGGAAAGCATCACCGTCGGCGCCCGCCACCAGCTGACGGACACCGTAACCCTGCTTGCGGGCGCGACCTATGCCAAGTGGAGCCGGTTTGAAGAGCTGGACATCGTCAGCCGTGAAGCCGGCGGTGAAGTCACCCAGGCGCCGCAGGAAGGCGCGGTACTCAGTCACGTTACTGAAAAATGGCAGAATACCTGGCAGTTCAATGTCGGTGCGATCTGGCAGGCAACGCCGGAGTGGGCCTTCAAGACCGGTTATGCGTTTGATGAATCACCGGTTAACGAAGACTACGTCACGGCGCGCATTCCCTCCAATGATCGCCACTGGCTCACCCTGGGTGCCCAATGGGCTGACCAGCGCAGTGGCTGGACCGTGGACGTAGCTGCCGGCACGCTGATCTTCGACGGCAACGGTCGGGTTGACGAGTTCAACTACCAGCATGAGAACCCGTCACAAGTCGCCGAGCTGCAGCCGGGTGTGCCGGATCAGAGTAACTACCAGGGCGAGTACGAGCTCGAAGCCTGGAGTGCCGGTATCCAGGTCAGCAAGTCCTTCTGAGCACACCGCAGTGACAGGCTGACCGGTCCCGGTCAGCCGACCACCTGGCCACGATAGATCACCTTGGTGCGTCGTGGCCGGGCTTCCTCGCCCTCCGCCTCCGTGCGCTGTTGTCCGCGACCTTCGTCAGGAATTATCTGCCCGCGATACGTGCGCTTGCCGCTTTCCGCCGCGTCAGCCTCCGGTGCCGGTATATCCAGTTGCGGAACCCGCTCCACCAGGGTTTTCCAGGTGCGGGTCAGTTGTGTGGAGCGGGTCTTACGGACGTAGTCCGCCAGCTGCTCTTCCAGGTGTTCTTCGGTCAGATGCAGCTTGACGCCGAATTCGGTGTGAATCAGGCGGCGGCATTGGTGAACCAGTTTCAGCAGGCCCGGGTCCAGAAGCCAGCTTCGTTGAGATGCCAGAGATGTCATGGTAACGGCCTCGGAAACGATGTGTCACAACCTGGCTCCGTGCTGAGTAGCGGGAGCCGACAACAGGGTTGCTTGCGAATTTCGTGCCGTGTCGTGAAAGGCGCCAGTAGCGGCGGTTGGTCTTGAAATTGTGACCGGAAACGGGGCATTACCCCCGTTTCCTGCCCCAAAATAGCCCGTTTTTCAGAGCGTTATGGTCTGCCCGCTGGGGTTAATGGGCTTCGTCCCAGTTGTTGCCGACGCCGGCTTCCACCAGCAGCGGTACGTCCAGGCTCGCCGCTGCGGACATCCGCTGCTCAAGTCCCTTGCGGATGGTCTCCACCGCGTCTTCCCGCACTTCCAGAATCAGTTCGTCGTGTACCTGCATGATCATGCGCGCGTCATCAGCGTGGTTGTTCAGCAGCCAGCTCTCCACGTCAATCATGGCCCGCTTGATGATGTCGGCGGCGGTGCCCTGCATGGGCGCGTTGATGGCGGTGCGTTCGGCGGCCTGCTGCATCTGCTTGTTGCGGGCGTTGATTTCGGGCAGGTACAGCCGGCGGCCGTACAGGGTTTCCACGTAACCGTCGTCGTGGGCCTGTTTACGGATGTTGTCCATGTACCGGAGCACGCCGGGGTAACGCTCGAAATACCGGTCGATGTACTCCTGGGCCTGGTTGCGGCCCACATCCAGCTGGCGGGCCAGCCCGAACGCCGACATGCCGTAGATCAGGCCGAAGTTGATGGCTTTGGCACTGCGCCGCTGATCACCGGTGACCGCATCGACAGCCACCCCGAACACCTCCGCCGCAGTGGCCTTGTGGATATCCTCGCCTTTCTCGAAGGCGGTCAGCAGCCCCTTGTCGCCCGAGAGATGCGCCATGATGCGCAGCTCGATCTGGGAGTAATCCGCTGCCACCAGTTTGCAGCCCGCGGGGGCAACAAAGGCCTGACGGATGCGCCGGCCCTGTTCGCTGCGAATCGGAATGTTCTGCAGGTTGGGTTCCGACGATGACAGGCGACCGGTAGCCGTGACGGCCTGGTGATACGAGGTGTGAATACGCCCGGTGCGGTGGTGAATCAGCTCCGGCAGGGTGTCGGTATAGGTCGACTTGAGCTTGCTCAGGCTGCGGTGTTCCAGGATCAGTCGGGGCAGGGCATGCTCGTGGGCCAGTTCCTGCAGCACCGGCTCTGCGGTGGAGGGCGCTCCCTTGGGTGTTTTCTTGATGACCGGCAAGCCCATTTTGTCGTAGAAGATGGCCTGCAACTGTTTGGTGGAACCCAGGTTGAAGGTTTCGCCGGCCTCTTCGTGCGCCTCTTTTTCCAGCTCGGCCATGCGTTCCGCCAGTTCCTGACTGTGCTGCTTCAGGGTGCTGGCACTGATCATGGCGCCGCGCTGCTCCATGCGCGAGAGCACCGGCACCAGTGGCAGGTCGATCTCTTCATACACCGATTTCAGCTTGCCGGTTTCCGCCAGCCTGGGGCGCAGCACCCGGTGCAGACGCAGGGTGATGTCGGCATCCTCCGCCGCGTAGGGGCCGGCTTTGTCCAGATCAATCTGGTTGAAAGTCAGCTGTTTGGCGCCCTTGCCGGCAATGGATTCGAAGGTGATGGTCTGTTCGTCCAGATACTGCCTGGCCAGCGTGTCCATGTCATGGCGGGACGCCACCGAGTTGAGCACGTAGGACTCGAGCATGGTGTCTTCGGCAATGCCCTCGAGGGTAATGCCGTGATTGACCAGCACGTTCTTGTCGTATTTGAGGTTCTGCCCCAGTTTGGGGCGGGTCGGGTCCTCCAACAGGGGTTTGAGCTGCGCCAGCACGGTGTCGCGATCCAACTGCTCCGGCGCCCCCATGTAGTCGTGGGCCAGAGGCACGTAGGCGGCCTCGCCCGGCTCGATGGCGAAGGAGACGCCGACCACCTCGGCATCCATATACCGCAGGCTGGTGGTTTCGGTGTCGAAGGCGAACAACGGCGCCTGCTTCAGCCGCGCCAGCCACTGATCGAAATCGGCCTGTTCGGTGATCACCGTGTAACGCTTTTCGACCGGCGCTGCCACCGCCTCAGCGGGTTCGTCTGGCGCCTGGTCTGACTCGGTGCCGGCACCCTCCAGTTCAGCGGTCCAGGAACGCAGCTCGTATTCGCGGAACAGTTCCAGCAGCGCGTCGTTGTTCTGGTTCCGCAGCTGCAGATCTTCCAGCCCGAACTCCAGTTCCACGTTGGTGCGGATGGTGGCCAGGTCACGGCTCAGGGGCAGGGTGTCCAGCGCTTCCCTGAGATACTCGCCGATCTTGCCCTTGACCTGGTCCGCGTTCGCCATGATCTCTTCAAGGCTCGGGTGTTCCTGCAGCCATTTGGCCGCGGTTTTGGGCCCGCATTTATTCACGCCGGGAATGTTGTCCACCTTGTCGCCGACCAGTGCCAGGTAATCGATGATCTGCTCCGGGGTGACGCCGAACTTGTCCACCACGCCGTCCCGGTCCATGCGGGTTTCGGTCATGGTGTTGATCAGCGTCACGTGGTCGCTGACCAGCTGCGCCATGTCCTTGTCGCCGGTGGAGATCACCACGTCGATCCCTTTGCTGGTGGCTTCGTGGGCGAGGGTGCCGATCACATCGTCGGCTTCCACACCGGGCACGATCAGCAGCGGCAGCCCCATGGCCTTGACCATCTCGTGGATAGGTTCAATCTGGCAGGCCAGGTCATCCGGCATCGGCGGGCGGTTGGCTTTGTACTCCTCATACATGTCATGGCGAAAGGTTTTCCCTTTGGCGTCAAAGACAACCACCATTTTGGATCCGGGAAAATCCTGCTCCAGCCGGCGCAGCATGCTGATCACACCCTTGATGGCGCCTGTCGGGTGGTTCTTGCTGGTGGTCAGGGGCGGCAGGGCATGGTACGCCCGGAACAGATAGGAAGAGCCGTCTACAAGAACGACCGGTGGGGTCTGTTGCTGTGTCATATCAAAACAGGTCCGGAATCTGATTGAAGCGTGGGTTGCCATGTGCAACGCTATAGCCATGAAGGGACAATCGCTGGCGCCACAGTTGGACAAAAGGGTATCACGAAAATGAAACGAATCGCCTGCCTCGGTGTTGCCTCCCTGTTGCTGTCGGCTACCGCTGTCGCGCAGGATAGCGGAGGGTTGGATCAGGAGGTGGTGGCCACGCCACAGGAGCCGCTGGTGGTGTCTGATTACCAGCCTTCCTCGGACGGTGCCCAGATCGTGATCCGCCCCGGTGAGAATGAAGTGTTCTATGAATACCGGGTCAACGGTCAGCTGGTTGAAATCAAGGTGGTGCCGGAGGTGGGCCCGGAATATTACCTGGTGCCCGCCGACGGTGGCGGCTGGATACGTGAGGACCAGACCGACATGCTGGTGCCAAGCTGGGTGATATTTCGCTGGTAGCTCACGGGCTGCAAATGCTCAGCCCTGTCGCGCCTGAGTCAGATTGATCGACACCGGCGTTGAGCGCCGGCTTTCCAGGCCGGTGTCATCCACCGTAGTGATGCTGAATTCGTAGGCCCCCGGAGGCATGGCGTTCAGGGTAAAGTGATTCTGTTGCGGGCTGTCGACCGGAATCACTTTGAGCGTGTTTTCGTGTTTCAGGCGATAGTAAATGGGGTAGCCGCTGATCTGGCCCGGGTACAGCGACGAGCCGTCTTCCCTTGTGAGCGGGGCGTTCCAGGTCAGTGTCGGAGCGCGCGTCTGCTGCTCATTGCTGCTGTCCTGTCCCAGCGCGGTACGAAAGCTGCCCATGGCTTTGTCCAGCCGCTGACCGGCGATGGATGCCGCCTGATCGGTGCTGATTTTCGACGCCCGTGAGTCCTCCTGGCAGCCCGCCAGAATCAGCACGCATGCCAGCGTTGTGCTGCGGGCAAGGCTTCGCCCCCGCAGATTCTGCATTGCTCTGGTCATCATGATGTTCTCGCCATTTTTCTTGTTGCCCGGATCGGGCGACCCGGGAGCATGCAGCCGGAATAATGCGGGGAGACGGGCTTTGAGATCAGGTTTGAATTATGCGGTGACGGGGCGAATCATCAAATGAACAATCTGTAAGTTCCGTAATGGGTCACACATTGGCTTTTAGTATGAACATTCTAATTTTTGACCGTAACCTGAGAGTGTGAATTAGGGATCCGACAGGAATCCATCCTTTATACCATCTCAGGAGAGAACATTATGGGTAAGCTCAAAAGCTATCAGGAACAGCTTCAGGACATCGTGGAAAAAGGCATCAATGCCGCTGAAGAGCAGCAGAAGAAGCTGGCTTCCAAGCCGTTTGACTACGCTGAGAAGCTGGAGTCAGAGGCACGCGAGTACAGCGTCAAGACCCTGCGTACCCGTTACTACGGTTACAGCGAGAACCTGTTCGAGCAGCTGCGTACCCTGAACAGCCGTTTCGGCAACTTCGCCGCGGATCTGGTTGCCAAGCTGGAAAAAGAAGCTGCTGAAGGCGCCGACGCGGTTTCCGACGCGGCAGGCGAGGTTTCTGAAGCTGCCCAGTCAGCCAAGAAATCCGTTGAAGCCAAGAAGCCTGCAGCGCGCAAGACCGCCGCTCGCAAGCCGGCTGCCAAGAAGACCACCGCTTCCGCCTGATAGGGCGTAAGCTGGTGCGAAAAGGGCCACCCGAGGGTGGCCCTTTTCTTTGATCACTCAAAACAGGTTGGTCAGTTGCCCGTTTCGGGCGGCTACAGCGGAAGGGTTCGCGGCTCGCCGGTGATCTCTTCAAGGCGACGGATGTCCGCCTCGTAGCCATCCCTGAGGTCCTGTATTTCGGCATTCTGGGTCGCGATTTCCCGTTCTATGTCGTGAACCTGGGCTTCAAGGCGCCGGATTTTTTCCAGGGTGGCTTCCGGCACTTCGCGCCCGGCGCGTTCCATGTCAGCGGCACGGCTCTCTTCGTTATTCAGTTGGCTGACAATGACGGAAATGTTGCCCCGCTTGAGTTGGCTCAGGCCCTCCAGCTCACGGACCTTGCGGTGCATGGCTCTGACGGCCTGATCCGGATGGCTGAAGCGTTTAAGCAGTTTGCGGTCCTGCTCCTGCTGCCGCTTCTGTGCTTCCTGGCGCTCTTTCTCGGCTTCGCGGGCGGCTATTTCCTCCGCGGTCGGGGCCGGAGCAACCGATTCAACAACACGACCCTGGCTGTTCAGGATGTCGTAGCCCCGCCGGGAAGCCTCTTGGGGAATGGTGTTGCTGATAACCATCTGGCCGTTTTCATCCGTGTAACGGTACATTTGTGCCTCGGCGACCGTTGCGGCGAGCAACAGAGTGGAGGCAGAAGCTGCAAGTGAAAACCGGGTCAGACGTTTCATGGACATTCAGACTCCGTAACGGTCCCGATACTGGGCGACGCGACTGGCGTGGTCAGCGAAATCCGGACGTTTGCTCAGGTAGTCGAGAACCTGTTCCAGCCGGATGATGCTGACCACGGGCAAACCGAATTCCTGTTCCACTTCCTGGATGGCGGACAGTTCGCCATTACCGCGCTCCTGGCGGTCCAGCGCAATCAGCACACCCGCGGGCTCGGCGCCTGCGGCGCGAATCAGGTCGATGGATTCGCGAATGGCCGTACCGGCGGTAATGACATCATCAACGATCAGCACTTTGCCCTCAAGTGGCGCGCCGACGATGTTGCCGCCCTCGCCATGATCCTTCTTCTCCTTGCGGTTGAAGGCAAACGGTTTGCTCTGGCCTTCAGAAGCCAGCGCCATGGCCGTTACTGTGGCCAACGGAATGCCCTTATAGGCAGGCCCGAAAATAATGTCATAATTCAGGCCGCTGCGCTGCACGGCGGCGGCATAGGCCTTGCTTAATTCAAGCAGGTCCTCGCCGGTATTGAACAGTCCGGCATTAAAGAAGTATGGACTGGTGCGCCCGGACTTGAGGGTGAATTCGCCAAAACGCAGAACGTTACGGCGGATGGCAAACTCAATGAAATGTTGCTGATAGTCGTGCATGGCAAGGCTTCTGGCGGGTGTGGATCTTTAATTAAAGCGTAAAACCGGTATCATACACACAAACCGAATCAGGGAACACGTATGCGGGTAGTAACAATCAGCGTCAACGGCCTGGCCCAGGCGGTTGAGAAAGGGTTCTTCGAATGGCTGGCCGGGCAAGATGCCGACGTGGTCTGCGTTCAGGATCACCGCATGCGCGCCTACGAAATCGAGGACTTCAACCTGATTCCGGAAGGCTATGAGGCCTATTTCATTGACGGCGAGAACAATGAGGACGGCGGGGTGGGCATTTACACCCGCCACTTTCCCAAAGCCATTATGTATGGCTTTGCCAATGAGCAGGCGGATCGCGAAGGGCGATTCATCCAGGCCGACTTCGACAAGGTGTCGGTGGCCTGTGTGCTGGCGCCCTGTGCGCTTGGCCGTGAGGACGAGCTCATTGGTGACAACGACCTGACGGTGCTGGATCACAAGGACGACTTCATGGAAGCGTTCGGCCTGCACATGCAGAAGACGTTGCGCAAGCGCCGTCAGTTCATTTTCTGCGCCAACCTGCAGACCGCCCATCATGTGACCGACGCCAGCCCGCTGTATCACCAGCTGGACGCCTCCGGATTCATGCCCCATGAACGGGCGTGGCTGGACCGGCTGTTCGACGAGATGGGCTGCGTGGATGCGTTCCGCGAGATCAACAAGCAGAGCAATCAGTTTACCTGGTGGCCAGAGCAGACCGAGGGCTCGCGCAAGAACGCCGGTATCCGGGTGGACTACCAGTTGATGACGCCGGGTATCCGCAAGACCATTCTGGATGGCTGGATCGATGACGGCACCCGCTTCTCCGATCACGCGCCGGTGATCATGGACTACGACATCGAAATCGGCTTTTGATCCCGGGATAACCTGATCCGGGGCACGCGCCTCCAGGCGGTCTTGCTTTTCCGGGCACGCTACACGCACATCCATGTGCGCTCCGCTCCGGCCATCCCTGGCCGGAGAGGTCCCGGAAAAGCAAGACCACCCGAAGTCGCCCAGACCTGAGGGGTAACCTATGCAGCCGTAGGTCGGATTAGGCGTCAGCCGTAATCCGACACTTCCATGTTCCGGACGTTACCCCTCCAGCGCCGCCTTCTGAATCTCAAACAGCTGCTCAATACCCTGCCTGGCCAATGTCAGCATGCTGTCCAGCTCTTCCTGCACAAACGGTGCGCCCTCGGCGGTGCCCTGGATCTCGATAAAGCCACCGCGGTCGGTCATGATCACGTTCATGTCGGTTTCGGCTTCGGAGTCTTCCGGGTAATCCAGGTCCAGCACCGGTGTACCTTTGTACACGCCGACACTCAGGGCTGCGACCATCTGCTTCAGCGGTGACTTCTTCAGGCGTTTTTCCGCCACCAGGTGATTCAATGCATCCACCAGGGCCACGCAGCCGCCGGTGATGGCGGCTGTGCGGGTGCCGCCGTCGGCCTGGATGACGTCGCAGTCGATGGTGATGGAATTTTCGCCCAGGGCGCTCAGGTCCACCGCGGCGCGCAGAGAGCGGCCGATCAGGCGCTGGATTTCAACGGTGCGTCCACCCTGTTTGCCGCGGGCCGCTTCGCGGCCCATGCGGCTGCCGGTGGAGCGGGGCAGCATGCCGTATTCGGCGGTGATCCAGCCTTTGCCTTCGCCGCGCAGAAACGGCGGCACCTTGTTTTCCACCGAGGCGGTGCAGATGACCTTGGTGTCACCGAACTCGACCAGTACCGAGCCCTCGGCGTGGCGGGTGTAATTGCGGGTAATTCGGATGTCTCTCGGTTGTTCCGGCGTTCTTCCGCTGGGGCGCATAGTGTGTCCTGATATCAGTAGTGGATGTCCGGGGCATGGTGCCCGGTGTTCGGAATAGGAGAGCGGCGGAGTATAACACGGTGAGGCAGTGGTCTGTTCCCGTCCGGCGCTTCGGCTTTGGTCGGGTTCGCGGTTTCGCGCCGCACCCTGTTAAACTCGAAGGATTGCATCGACAGACCAATGGAGCTGCCATGATTCGAAGCATGACTGCCTTTGCGCGCCAGGAAACACAGGGCGACTGGGGAACGCTGACTTGCGAGATTCGCACTGTGAATCATCGCTACCTGGAACCGTCGTTCCGTTTGCCGGAAGCGCTGCGGGAGCTCGAGAATGCCTTTCGTGAGAAGCTGCGTAACCAGCTCAAGCGGGGCAAAGTGGACGTGTCGATGCGCTTGCAGACGGCAGAGAGCGCCGCGCAGAGCTTCGAGGTCAGCGATGACATGGCCCGTGCCGTCAACGAGGCGGCCAACCACGTTAACCGGATTCTCGACAACCCCGCCCACATCAATGCCCTGGATGTGTTGCGCTGGCCCGGTGTGCTGTCGGTGAAGGAGCTGGATTACAGCCCCGCTCGCGATGCCGCGGCGGAGCTCTTCGAGCGCACCATAGCCGATCTGGTCACCGTGCGGGAACGGGAAGGCGAGCGTCTGCGGCCGTTGTTCGAGGATCGGCTCGCCACCATGGGCCAACTGGTAAATGAGGTGCGTGAACGGATGCCGGAGTTGCTGAAAGCTCAGGAGCAACAGCTCAGGGATCGCTTCGAAAAAGCCCGGGTCGAACTGGACCCCGAGCGAGTGGCGCAGGAAATGGTGATGCTGGCCCAGAAAAGCGATGTGGCCGAGGAGCTGGATCGCCTGGGTGCCCACATCTCCGAGGTGTCTGATACCCTGACCTCCGATGACGCCATCGGCCGCCGTCTGGATTTCCTGATGCAGGAACTGAATCGCGAGGCCAACACTCTCAGCAGCAAAAGTATCGATGCCCGGGTGACCCGGGTAGCGGTGGATCTCAAGGTGCTGATCGAGCAGATGCGGGAGCAGGTGCAGAACCTGGAGTAAGGGATTTCCGCATCGTGTATAATTCCTCCCCTTGTTATTGCGGCCGCGGTTTGTGATTGGTGACGTGTCGCGAAAATCAGACAGATCCGGAGTGTTGTGCGCCATGAGCCAGGCAGTTGAACAGGGTACCCTCTACGTGATTTCCGCCCCGTCCGGGGCCGGCAAGACCAGTCTGGTGGCTGACATGCTGCGCAACGACGACAGGCTGGGCGTGTCGGTGTCTCACACCACCCGCTCAATGCGCGAGGGTGAACAGCACGGGTTAAACTATCACTTCGTCGGCCGGGATGAGTTCGAGGCCATGATCGGCCGTGGCGACTTCCTCGAGCACGCGGATGTGTTTGGCAATTATTACGGCACGTCCCAGGTCTGGGTGCGGGAAACCCTGGCAACAGGTCAGGATGTGATCCTCGAGATCGACTGGCAGGGCGCGGAGCAGGTGCGCAGGCTGATTCCCGAGTGTGTTGGCATCTTTATTGTGCCCCCGTCTGCGGAGGTGCTGCGTGAGCGCCTCACCGGCCGCGGCACCGACGCACCGGAGGTGGTGGAGCGCCGGCTGGCAGAGGCCGCCGAAGAGTGCAGCCATGCGGTGGAATTCGACTACCTCGTGGTCAACGACAACTTCGATGTGGCCCTGGCCGACCTGCTGGCGATCGTTCGCAGCCAGCGGTTGCGTATGACCGCGCAGCAGGCGCGCCATGAGGTGTTGCTGTCCCGGTTATCCAGCCGCGGCTGATCTGTTTCCGCTGTATACAAAGTGAGCCGGTGGCAGTAAACTACCCGGCCTGCTAGATCAGTCATCTTAATTTTGTCGGGGAAGTTATGGCACGAGTTACCGTTGAAGATTGTCTTGAACACGTCGATAACCGTTTTCAACTGGTTATGCTGGCTACCAAGCGCGCCCGCCAGATTGCCACCAAGGGCTTCGAGCCGATGGTCGCGGAAGAGAATGACAAGCCCACCGTCATTGCTCTGCGTGAAATTGCCGAGGGCAAGGTCAGTCGCAGCCTGCTGACCGAAGACGACGACGAGTAAGTTGTCGGGCAGGTCGGATCGGTAGAAATACCTGCCTCCCTGCCACAAGCATTGAAATCTGTCCTCGCGGTTTTATAGTGTAGTGTAAGGCGTGGGTGAACAGACGGCGGAAGGACCCGGATGCGTGCATTCGGGTTTTTTTGTTCCCGGTTTATGAACGGACGTTGGAGGCGCGGTGTCGGCAGAGGCGACGGTTGAAGGGCTGGCAAAAGAGCTCAGCTCCTATCTGGATACGCATCGGATCAACCAGGTGCGACGGGCCTACTATTATGCCGAGCAAGCCCACGAAGGCCAGATGCGCCGCAGTGGCGACCGCTACATTACCCATCCTCTTGCCGTTGCTCACATCCTCGCCGATCTGAAGCTGGACCATCAGAGCCTGATGGCCGCCATGCTCCACGATGTGATCGAGGACACCGGTATCCCCAAGGATGCGCTGTCGGATCAGTTCGGCGACGACGTCGCGGAGCTGGTGGACGGGGTCAGCAAGCTCACCCAGATCGAGTTCCGCTCCCGTGCCGAGGCCCAGGCCGAGAATTTCCAGAAAATGACCCTGGCCATGGCCCGGGACATCCGCGTGATTCTGGTGAAACTGGCTGACCGCCTGCACAACATGCGTACCCTGGGGCCCATGCCCTATGAGAAGCGCCAGCGGATTGCCAACGAGACCCTGGATATCTACGCGCCCATCGCCAACCGGCTCGGCATGCACTCCATCTGCACCGAGCTGGAGGACCTGGGTTTTGCCTCGCTGTATCCCATGCGCTCCCGCTACATCTCCAAAGCGGTGGACAAGCTGCGGGGCAGTCACCGGGAAATCATTGACGAGATCCGCGGTAAGCTTCAGGAAAAGCTGGAGGAGCGGGGCCTGCCCGGGCGGATTCTGGGGCGCGAGAAACACCTGAACAGCATCTACAACAAGATGAAGTTCAAGCAGAAATCCTTCCATGAAATCATGGACGTGTACGCCTTCCGCATCATCACCGACACGGAAGACGACTGTTACCGTATCCTCGGGGCCGTGCACAGCCTTTATAAGCCACTGCCGGGGCGGTTCAAGGACTACATCGCCATGCCCAAGGCCAACGGCTACCAGTCCCTGCACACCACATTGTTCGGCATGCATGTGAACATCGAGATCCAGATCCGCACCGAGGAGATGGAGCACATTGCCAACAACGGCATCGCCGCCCACTGGATGTACAAGAACGAGCCCTCCAGCGTGACCAGCGTGAACCAGTCGCGGGTGGATCGCTGGGTGAAAGGGTTGATGGAAATGCGGGAGCGCGCGGACGATTCCCTGGAATTCATCGAACACGTGAAGGTCGACCTGTTCCCGGATGAGATCTACGTGTTCACCCCCAAGGGCAAGATCATGGAATTGCCTAGCGGCGCCACCCCGGTGGACTTTGCCTACGCCATCCACACCGACATCGGTAACGCTACCGTGGCCTGTCGTATCAACCGCAACCTGGGCTCCCTGAGCCAGCCGCTGCAGAGCGGGCAAACTGTGGAAGTCATTACCGCCCCCGGCGCCCGCCCCAATCCGGCGTGGCTGAGCTTTGTGGTCACCGGCAAGGCCCGCAGTAGCATTCGTCACGTGCTGAAGAACCAGAAGCGGGCCGAATCCCTGGAGTTGGGCAAGGCGCTGCTGAAGAAGTCCCTCAAAGGCTTTGGTACCAGTCTGTCGAAGATCGGCGAGAGCCAGATTGAGGCGGTGGTCCGCCACAATCAGGTCAGCAGCCTGGACGATCTGGTGAGCGAAATCGGCCTCGGCAACCGCATGGCCTATCTGGTGGCGCGCCAACTGGTCAGCGGCGCGGAAGAGGATGCGGACACCGCGCCTCAGGTGCCGTCGGAGGGCAGCCCGGTCACCATCCGCGGCACTGAGGGTTTGCTGGTGCGTTTCGCCAGTTGCTGCAAACCGATCCCCGGCGACCCGGTGGTGGGTGTGATGGACTCCGGCAAGGGCATGATGATTCACTCCGATACCTGTTCCCGTCTGCCGGACGACAACGACGGGCGCCCGCGCCTTACCCACCTCAAGTGGGCCAAGGACATTACCGATGAATTTTCCGTGGAACTGCGGGTGGAGCTCGAGCGCCAGCGCGGCGTGATTGCCGAAGTGGCCAACGCGGTTGCCATGGCCGACGGCAACATCGAGCGCATCAACGTGGAAGAACAGAATGTCCGTCTCGGCGTGGTCAGCCTGGTGGTCCATGTTAATGGTCGCCGGCACCTTGCGCGGGTCATGCGACGTATCCGCAATATTCGCGCAGTGACTCACATCAACCGGGTGCGCCATTAACCGGGGGGCAGACGATTCGCCGGTTGACAGGCCGCGCTCCAAGGGGAGACGATTGGCGTTTTGGAAGAAAGGAACCCGAAGGTCATGACCAACAAATCAATCATCCAGACCGAGAATGCACCTCAGGCAATCGGTACCTACTCCCAGGCCGTCAAGGCTGGCGATACCGTGTACCTGTCTGGCCAGATTCCTCTGGTGCCGGAAACCATGGAAGTGGTCGCCGGTGATTTTGCCGCCAAGACCCGTCAGGTGTTCGAAAACCTGAAGGCGGTCTGTGAGGCGGGTGGCGGTGAGCTGAAAGACATCGTCAAGCTCAACATTTATATGACTGACCTGGCCAACTTCGCCACCGTCAACGAAATCATGGCGACCTATTTTCAGGAGCCGTACCCGGCGCGGGCCGCGGTTGGCGTCGCGGCTTTGCCCAAAGGAGTCCCCATTGAGATGGAAGCGGTCATGGTGTTGAGCTGATCGCGATCATTTCCCGGTAACCAACGCGGAAATCGGGATAGCGGAAGCGAAAACCGCTCTCCAGCAAGCGCTGATTGCTGCACCGCTTGCTCCCTGCGCGCCCGCCTTTGCGGGCGTTTTCCGTTGGCGGTGCGCACGGCACCTGCTGCCGTACCCAGGCAACCACCTCATCCAGCCGCACCGGCTCGCAATCACTGGCCACGTAGCAGTCGTCCACCGGTTCTCCTGCCAGAGCCTTGTGGGTGAGATGAGCGATCACCGCCGCTGCGTCTGCCTCGTGAATGCGGTTGCTGAATGGGGCAGGACTGGCCGGGTCCATGCCACCGGCAATGACCTCTTCCAGGAAGCGCTGGCGGCTGGGCCCGTAGATGCCACTGAAGCGAACCACGGTGGCAGGAAAGCCGCTGTCCAGTGCTGTACGCTCACCAGTGATAATGGTCTGGCCGCTGAATCGGGCCGGCTCTGCCGGACTGTGCTCGTCAACCCAGGAATCGTCGTCCTGGGCGTACACGCTGGTGCTGCTGATGAAGATCAGACGTTTCAGGGTCTGGCCCCGCAGCGCGTTCAGGAGATTCTGGAGGCCGGTAACATAGGCATCCCGGTAGCCCTGTTCGTCGTAACTGGCGGGTGTCAGGCAGTAGATCACCACGTCCAGGTCTTCGGGGAGCACCCGGGTGACCTGCTCGGGGTGGGTCAGGTCGGCCTGGAGCGGGCGAATGCCCGGCGGCACCCTGGCAGGGTTGCGGCGCAGGCCGAACACCTCGGCGCGGTCCGTCAACAGCGTGGCAATGGCGCCTCCGAGCTTGCCGCAACCGGCGACCAGAATTCGTGGAAGTTTATTGCTTTCAGTGATTGCCATAGACAATTTCAATCCTTATGCTTTGGCTTATCAAGACAGAGCGCGATGACTGCCCCTCTGACCTGGACGATTTCTGACCGGAGCTCACCATGACTCTCACCGAGTTACGATACGTTGTTACCCTCGCACGGGAAAGGCATTTTGGCCGCGCCGCAGAGCGCTGTCACGTCAGTCAGCCGACCCTGAGTGTGGCGGTAAAAAAGCTGGAGGACGAGCTGGGCATCCCGCTGTTCGAGCGCAGCAAGAGCAGTATCCGGGTGACGGAAACCGGCCAACGGATCATCGAACAGGCGCAGCGAGTGCTGGATCAGGTGGGCGTGATCAAGGACATGGCTCAGGATGGCAAGAACCAGCTCAATTCGCCCCTGAGAGTCGGCGCCATCTACACCATCGGCCCCTACCTGTTCCCGCATCTATTGCCTGAACTGCGCCGCGCGGCGCCGGACATGCCGCTGTTCATCGAGGAAAACTACACCGCCAGCCTGCGCCAGAAACTGCGCCACTCGGACCTGGATGCCATCATCATTGCCCTGCCGTTCGAGGAGCCGGAGGTGGTGACCCTGCCGCTGTACGACGAGCCGTTCGTGGTATTGCTGCCTGCCGGTCATCCGTTGACCGAGAAAGAGAGCCTGACGGCGGAGGAACTGGCCAGGGAACAACTGCTTTTGCTGGGCCCCGGCCACTGCTTCCGCGATCAGGTGCTGGAATCCTGCCCGCCCCTGGTTGATGCGGTGACCCGCAATGCCAGCTCAGCAGCACCGGCACTGGTCACTGAGGGCAGTTCCCTTGAGACCATTCGGCATATGGTGGCGTCTGGCCTTGGCATCACGGTACTGCCGCTGTCGGCGGCCACGGCCATGCAGTACCACGAGGACATTCTGGCGGTGCGGCCGTTTGCGGCCCCGGTGCCTTTCCGTACCGTGGCCCTGGCCTGGCGGGTGACCTTCCCCCGCCCGAAAGCCATCGATGTGTTGTCGCTGGCGGCCAGCCAGTGTCGCGTCATCGAGAAGGCGAAAACCGATACCCCGGCGGCGACCACGGACGCCTGAGGTCGCTCATGACGTCACTGGACGACATTTCGGTCACCGCGTTGAAGGGCGTAGGAAGCGCCCTGGCGGACCGGTTGGCAAAACTGGGGATTCACTCCCTGCAGGATCTGCTGTTTCATTTGCCCCACCGTTATGAAGACCGTACCCGGATTGTGCCCATGGGCAATCTGCGCATCGGCGATGTCGGCGTGGTGGAAGGGGAAGTGGTCAAAACCGATCTGGTGATGGGGCGCCGCCGCAGTCTGCAGGTCACCCTGAAAGACCAGAGCGGGTTTCTGGTCATGCGTTTTTTCCATTTCAATGCCGCCCAGAAAAACCAGCTGACCGAGGGCGCGCGGGTGCGGTGTTTCGGGGAAGTTCGTCCCGGTCGTGCCGGATACGAGTTCTATCACCCGGAATACCAGACCAACCCGCCGCCGATGCCTGCGGAAGGCCAGGCGACACTGACGCCGGTCTATCCCCTGACCGAGGGCATTCAGCAGCCCCGGGTCCGCTCCCTGTGCCAGCAGGCACTGACTTACCTGAAACGCTATCCCATTCACGACTGGCTGCCGCCGGGGTTGCTGGCGGATTATCAGTTGCCGGGCATTACCGAAGCGGTGGAGCTGGTGCACGCGCCCCCGGCCACTGCACCGGTGCATCTGCTGATGGAAGGCCGGCATCCGGCGCAGCAACGGCTGGTGATGGAAGAACTGCTCGCCCATCAGCTCAGCCTGTTGCAGGTGCGTGAACAAATCCAGGCGCGCCAGGCCCTGCCGCTGCTGCCCACCGGCGATCTGGTTGACCAGTTTCTGGAAGAACTGCCGTTTCGCCTGACCGGGGCCCAGCAGCAGGTGGTGCGTGACATTCGCCAGGATCTCAGCCAGCCATTGCCGATGTTGCGGCTGGTGCAGGGGGACGTGGGCTCCGGCAAGACGGTGGTGGCCGCGCTTGCCGCATTACAGGCGATCGGGGCCGGCGCCCAGGTGGCGTTGATGGCGCCCACGGAGATCCTGGCGGAACAGCATTACCAGAATTTCTGCAGCTGGCTGGAGCCTCTGGGCATCCGTCTGGCGTGGTTGTCCGGCAAGGTCAAGGGCAAGGCCCGTCGCGAGGCACTGGAGCAGGTCGGCAGTGGCGAGGCCAGTGTGGCCATCGGTACCCATGCGCTATTCCAGGATGAGGTGGTTTTCAACCGTCTGGCGCTGGTGATTGTGGACGAGCAGCACCGTTTCGGGGTTCACCAGCGCCTGGCGTTGCGGGAAAAAGGCGTAGGCGGCACCCTGGCGCCCCACCAGCTGATCATGACCGCCACACCGATCCCCCGCACCCTCGCCATGAGCGCATACGCCGATCTCGACACCTCGGTAATTGACGAACTGCCGCCCGGTCGTAAGCCGATCGAGACCGTGACCATTCCGGACAGTCGCCGGGAAGACGTGATCGAGCGCGTGCGCAATGCCTGTCGGGAGGGACGTCAGGCCTATTGGGTGTGCACCCTGATCGAGGAATCCGAGGCGCTGCAGTGTCAGGCGGCGGAGGTGACCGCGCAGGAACTGACCGAGCGCCTGCCGGACCTGTCCGTAGGGCTGGTTCACGGTCGCCTGAAGGCGGCGGAAAAAGCCGCGATCATGGCGCAGTTCAAGAACGGTGAGCTGGATTTGCTGGTGGCGACTACAGTGATAGAGGTGGGGGTGGATGTGCCCAACGCTTCGCTGATCATCATTGAGAACCCCGAGCGGCTGGGGCTGGCCCAGTTGCACCAGTTGCGGGGCCGGGTGGGGCGGGGCGAGCAGGCCAGTTTCTGCGTGCTGATGTACCACCCGCCGTTATCACAGAACGGCAAGGCGCGCCTGCAGGCGCTGCGGGACAGCCAGGACGGTTTTTTCATTGCCGAGAAAGACCTGGAGATCCGTGGCCCGGGCGAAGTGCTGGGTACCCGCCAGACCGGCATGCTGCAGTTCCGACTGGCAGACTTCGAGCGGGACAAGGGCTGGATCGAGCCGGTTCGTGCCATGGCGCCGTCACTGATGGCAGATCCGCAACGGGTCAACGGTCTGGTGTGTCGCTGGCTGGGTGAGAGGGTCCGCTACGGTGACGTATAGCGGTACCCGTGTGCCGGAATGTGGGATAAACCCGGCTGAGATCAAAACCCCGGTTGTTTTACTGCCGTATACTGAACAGACTACCACTGTGCCCTGCGTAGGCACCTTATTGTGTTTTGGAGAGGCTTATGGAATTACCTGTTGTGGTCCGGCAGGCACTGGGTGAAACCGCGGGGGAGGTGTCTCTGCGGGATGTCAGCCAGGCCCGTAATGACCAGTTGCTGAGGATGGTGTTGCTCAGTGACGAACAGGGAAAACTTCAGGCGGTCTGCCGGCAGGATGATCTGCTTGATATCAATGCCCTCAACAAGCAATTGGGGCGGGATCTTCAGGTCATGAAACGCCGTGACCAGGTGCGGGTGCAGGAACGTGCCGGCCTGGCTGAGCTGCCGGCGCTGCCGTCACTGACCGGATGGCCCAGTGTGGTGGACGAGCGGGTGGACAGCCTGCCGGCCGTGGCGCTGTCGCTCGGGGCCCAGAATCTCGCCATGGTCATGCCCGCTGCGGACTTCCGGGCGTTGACGTCCAATGCCGAGAGGGCGGCCTTTGCCGTTGCGCCGGAGACCATCGCCGTTAACCTGGATCGTCCCGAACGGGACCGGGATCAGCTCCACTCAGCCATCAAGAAGTTCACCGGCTTGCGGATACAGCAACGGCTGGAAGATACCCTGGAGCTGCCACCCCTGCCGGAAACGGCCCAGCGGATCATTCATCTACGGGTCAACCCCAACGCCGTGATGGGCGACCTGGTGGACATCGTGGAGAGTGATCCGAGCCTTGCCGCCCAAGTGGTGATCTGGGCGTCATCGTCCTTTTACGCCGCGGCCGGGCAGGTCAAATCCGTGCATGACGCGGTTTCCCGCGTGCTGGGTTTTGATCTGGTGATGAATCTGGCCATGGGGCTGGCGCTGGGGCGCGCCCTGAAGCAGCCCCAGGATCACCCCGAGGGGTATTGGATTACTGGCAGCAAGCCATCTGGCAGGCCCAGTCAGCCGGTATTCTGGCCAGCATGATGCCTCGCAATGAGCGCCCGGCCTTTGGTCTGGCCTACCTCGCCGGGTTGCTTCACAACTTCGGCTATCTGGTGCTCGCCCAGGTCTTCCCGCCACACTTCAAACTGGTGTGCCGATCGCTGGAAGTGAATCCCGGCATGGATTCATCGGTGACCGAACATTACCTGCTGGGCATTACCCGTGAGCAGATTGCGGCAGAACTGATGCAGAACTGGGGCATGCCGGACGAAGTGACCCTGGCCATCCGCTACCAGAAGAATCCCGACTACGATGGCCCTTACAGCGTATACAGCAAGTTGCTGTGGCTGGGGCGTCAGTTGCTGGCCACGCGGGGTGTGGCCATTGGCGTCGGCGAGGAGGTACCGCCGGCCTTCTATGCGTCGCTGGGACTGGACAAGGTCAGGGTCGAGGAGCAATTCGATGAGCTGGTGGAGAACAAGGCCAGTATCATGGCCATGGCCGGCATGATGACCCCCTGATACGGCGTTTTCGCAACCCGAACCCGCAAAAAAGCCGGCCCTTAGGCCGGCAAGCTCACCCGCTTGTTGCAGAGTCGTCCAAACTTTTCAGGAGAAAACAACGTAAGGTGTCCGCAGAGAATGGTTAGGGTCACCTTGTCTTTAAATCTAGCTCATGAAGTCGGAAATAAAAGTCAAGCCTCCCGCCAGAATGACCCTGATCGACGTGTCACATTTCGGTCATATCGGAATGCGTTGATTTCCAATACTAAATGACTCGATCCCCGGCTTCTCCCGTTACAAAAAAATTACAATTAGGTCTGGAAACGGCCGGTTGAACACTTGGCGAACAGGCGCAGCCTCAGAAGGCGTGCTGCCGGAGAGCGGTGGCGGCGCGGCGGATGGCATCCGCATGCTGTTTTTCCAGGGCCAGCCGCTCCTGATCCATCTTTTCAATGAAGCGGGTGTCGGTGGCCTGTCGCGCCCGGTGGGTGGGCATGTGCTGCAGCTGGTCGGATACTTCCCGGAAGATACGGTAGGGCGACCGCTCCAGCAGCTCGGGTGCCACGTGATCCAGCAGGCCCTTGAGGCGCAGGCAGGCCTCCGAGTGCTCCACCTGATCCTCTTCTACCGCCATGGCGATCACCTGAATGCTCTCGACCATGGATTGCCGGCGCTTCTCGCGGAACGCCCGGTTCTTGTCATCCCGCCGCCGGCTCAGGCTGAGCAGCCGGCTCTGGCGCACAATGAAGGCAATCAGGGCCGCGATTGCCAGCAGACCCGCGATGATCAGTGTCCATTGCAGCCACAGGGGCATGGATAACTCCTTTTGCGTCAGGCGCGTTTACGCTGACGTTCCGCACGCCAGACTTTAACCTTCACTTTCTGCCCATTGAGTACGGAGGTGCCCACCAGCGGATCAGTCTGCTGGTCACTGAGCACATCGTTGATGCTGGCGCCCGCATGGGCGGCGGCCACGGTCTGGCCGGTGCCTTCGCGGTGGTGACCCCAGCCATGGGGCACCGAGACCACGCCCGGCATGATGTCCTCGGTAATCTCCACCGTCAGCACAATGTTGCCTTTGACCTCTGGCGCCTGGGAGGTGACCTCCGCCGAGTCCCCGGCCTGCAGGCCACAGCGGGCGGCATCTTTCGGGTGAATCATCAGGGTGCAGCGGTCCTTGCCTTTCACCAGTCGCTGGCTGTTGTGCATCCAGGAATTGTTGCTGCGCACGTGACGACGGCCAATCATCAGCAAGTCGTTGCTGACCGGGCTGGCCAGCAGGGCGTGCAGGCGATCCAGATCCTGCAGATAGCGCCGCGGTGCCAGGTTGACCTTGCCATCCCGGGTAAACAGGCGTTCCGGCATGCAGGGGCGCAGGGCGCCGAGATCCACACCGCTGGGATTGTCGCGCAGTGCCTTCAGTGACAGCCCTTTGGGCAGGTCCTGCCAATGGCGGTTCAGCGGGCTGAGTTTCGCCAATCCCTGCAGCGGATGACGCTTGGGCAGAACGTCCATCACCAGATCGATGGCCGGTTGCACCAGGCCGCGAGCCGGCCCGATATCCGCGCCGTAGGGTCCGGAGCGCAGCAACAGATCCAGAAGGGTGTCGGGCCCGACCTGCTTGAATGCCCGCCAGCCCAGCTCCGCGCGCAGCGGCAGTCGACCGCCTTTGCGTTTGCGCTCCAGACGGTGGGCCAGCTCCAGCAGGATCTGCCAGTCATGGCGGGTATCCTCACCGGCCTCGAACAGGGCATCGCTGTATTTGGCAAAGTTGCGCACCGCGAACATGCTGAAGATCAGGTCGTAATGGCTGCGCTCAAGCGCGGCGGTCGGTGGTAGGATCACATCCGCATGACGGGTGGTCTCGTTCAGGTAGTAATCCACCGAGACCATGAAGTCCATGCCCTCCAGCGCCTGATCCAGTCGCCCGCCATTGGGGTTGGACAGCACCGGGTTACCGGCCACGGTTACGAACGCCTTGATCTGGCCCTCGCCCGGGGTGAGCATCTCGTCGGCCATGGTGCTGGCGGGGTACTCTCCGGCAAATTCCGGCAGCTTTTTTACCCGGCTGAAGCGGTTACCGAAATGCCCCTGCTGGCCCGACAGACCGCCCAGGGCGATCAGATCGATGGCCGGCTGGGTGAACATCATGCCGCCGGTGGCATCGAGCTTGCCGGTAAGAATGTTCAGGCAGTAGGCCAGCCAGGTGGCCACGCCACCGAACGCCTGGGTGCTGGTTCCCATGCGGGTATACAGAGCCGCCTTGCGGGTGTTGGCGAGCTGGCGCGCCAGCTCACGGATGTCGTCGGCACCGAGGCCGGTGTGCTCGCTGACCGCTTCCGGCGTAAAGGCCAGAGACGCCAGGCGCAGCAAATCCACATCCTTGGTCCAGTGTTCCGCATGGCCCAGGTTCACCAGGTTTTCATCAAACAGGGTATGCACCATGGCCATCAGCAGCAGGGCATCGGTGCCCGGGCGGATAAAGTGGAATTCGTCCGCCAGTTTGGCGGTTTCGGTGCGCCGGGGATCCACCACAATCATCTTGCCGCCACGGCTTTTCAGGGCTTTCAGCCGGCCGTGTACGTCCGGTACCGTCATCAGGCTGCCATTGGAGGCCATCGGATTCGCCCCGATGCAGATAAACAGATCGGTGCGGTCGATGTCCGGGATCGGGAACAGGATCTGGTGCCCGAACATGTCGAGGCTGGCCAACATGTGGGGCAACTGATCGTTGGAGGTGGCGGAGAACCGGTTCTGACTGCCGATGGCGCGCAGAAACGGCATGGTGGCAATCAGCGAACCGTGGTTGTGCACGTTGGGGTTGCCCAGGTATACGCCAATACTGTTGCGGCCATGTTCCTTGCGCACCCGGTGCAGGCGGTCGGCCACCAGATCGAAGGCCTCGTCCCACTCCATTTCCTGCCAGCCGCTGGCGGTGCGGCGAACCGGTTTTTTCAGGCGGTCCGGGTCCTCGTGCAAATCCTGCAGGGCAACGGCTTTGGGACAGATATGCCCATGGCTTAACGGATCCTCCTCATCACCTTTGATCGAGGTGATGTGCCCGTCCTGAACCTCAATGGCAACGCCGCACATGGCTTCGCAGAGGTGGCAGGTACGATAGTGGGTTCCGTTTTCCATGGTTTCGCTCTCCAGGTGATTGTTGTTATCTGACTGTTATGAGCACAGGCCAGCGGGTACGGTGTTCCGGAATTCAGGAGTTGGTTTCAACAGGCAACCAGATTAGCAGGAAATGGTGCCGAGGGGAAAAGTCCGAGCGGGCAGAAACCCCACGAAAAAGGCCAGCCCGAAGGCTGGCCTGAAGTGCGGGTGAGGTCCGCGGGATTAGTACTGCTCCGGGATCTCCTTGATCGGGTTGGAGATGAAGTTGAGGTAGACGCCTCCTGCAGGGATGATCAGTGGAATATTGATCACCGCATCACTGTCTCCTCCGCTGAGCAGGTTTGCAAGGAGCTCGGTGATGGTGCTGACAACCGGCACAGCGACCGAGACCTCAACAGACAGCGCCGCTTGGTTGAGGTTTCTCTGCTCAATCTGCATGCGTCCATCATCGAAGAATGTGATCGGGCCCTCGAGATTCAGCGGCAACCTCAGGCTATACAGATTGTGCTCCAGCAAAATGCCACCGTCCGGTAACGCCAGATTTGGCGCATCCAGGCTCAGTTCGGTTGTGGTCCGGAATCGGGGGCCATTCTCGCCCTCGAAAATTACGCCTTCGACAAGGCCCAGTGGATTGTCCTCGGTCGGCTCGGAATAAGTCATACGCAGGACCTGGGGACCTGTGACCTGTGCGCCAAAACCCGTCAGGAACACACTGGCGGATGTTGTCGGCAGCATAGTGGGGTAAAGCAGGATCCTTACGCCGATCTCGTTGCCATTGGCATCAAGTTCAGGGCCGACCACTTCAACGTTGAGCCCGTAGGTTTGGTAGATGAACTTGTTTTCGGGGCAAGATTCGCGAGCGGGGCAGCCGACGCTGGCCCGAATCAAGCCGGGCAGGCCCAATATAGTTGCCTCTTGGTTAACCACCTGCAGTTTGGCAGCATTTTCGGAGGGCAAGAACTCAGCTTCGCCGTCTGATGGGTGATTAAAGGGCTCCAAGCAGTCGGTACCACCAAGTGTTGGACAGTCAACCACGTAGTTGGAGTTGGTGTCCCTGACAGGCAGGTTCCGCAGCGGCGTGAACACCATGCTGGTGGATTCCACCCCGCGGAAATAGATCTGCATGTCTGGTCCGCCCACACTCTCCGGGTCGATCAGCAGGTCTGTCTTGAACGCCAGGCCGTTTTCGCCGCAGATGAAGTTGTCAGAAGCCCCGTTCGTGCACTCACCGCCGGCCATGGAACTCATGGTGTAGCGATAGAACCCGTCAATCTCCCAGGGCTCATCCGGGAAGAAGCGAATGCGTTGATTGTTCTTCTCCAGGCGGCCACTGACCGTGCTTTCCACTGCACCACTGGGGTCCACCTTTTCGACGGTAAACGTCTCATCAAGCCGTATGGAGTCGAGATTCATGGACTGGGAGAAGACCACAACAATAGGGCGGTCTTTCGGCACGGTTGAAAGCGGCAACACCTGGCCCAGAGGGCCTTCGGGCGCTGCGTCTGCACACTGGCCGTGGGTGCCTGCATTCAGATCGACAGGCGTATCGGTCTGGTCAACATAGCAGGGATAACCGGGGAAGGTAGTTAATGCAACGGGCGAGCGTTGCGTCACTTCGTTTTCCGCGCCGATGTCCGGCAATCGGAACGTCAGGGCCGGCACGTTGGCTGCGTTACCCGAGGTATCGGATACACCGTTGATGTTCACAGTGTAGTCCACGCCGTGCTCGAGACCACCAGTCGGGTTGATGACCAGTACGGTACCGTCCACTTTGGTTTTGAGACCGGCCACATCACCCTCGCTGGTGGAGAGTGTGACGCTTCCTGGCACCGAGTCATGGTCGAGGGGCTCGTCAAAGTTGAGGACTACCGGGTCACCCGGGCGCTGCATGTCCTGCCGTGTCGGCGGGAAGGCATCCAAGGGGCCGGGCACCCAGCTCACCAGTCTCGGGCCGGTCAGGTCTTCCAGTTCATCGTCGCGCTGGTCGGCAGCGTCGAGCTGTGACGTGGCGTCTGTGTCCGCCTGAATCCGGAAGGCAATGGTGGAGTCCGTCAGCTCCTGTCCCAGCAGATTGGGCTCCACGATGCCGATGGCATCGATGGTCAGAACACCGTCTTCCACCAGGGCAATACCCGTCAGCTCAACGCCGAGGAGGTCCTGAGACAGCGATGCGTTTGGCTGGGCCGCCTCGGTGTTCATGGAGACGTCCATGAACAGACGAACGTGGCGCGGCGCGCTCTGGTCATCGGTGTACGGGTTGGGCGAAAGATAACCGGTGGCATCGGAGATCATAATGACCTTGATGTCGCCGGTCTGCTGAATGCCGCCGGTGGCCTCGTCAATGATCGGCACCAGGCCGTTAACGCGAACGGCGAGGTTACTGCTGCTCAACAAACTGCCTTTCGGCACGCGCAGCGGCAGCGGCTCGTCAGACTCGAAGCCCGGCGCGAACGCCAGTTCCGCGAACAGCCCGCCGGTTTGCTGCGAGGTGTCGGTGGTGCCCTGCAGCACGGAGTTGAGGACAATACCGTTGACGACCTGTCCGTTGAGTTTGGATTTGCTGGCTTCCTGTGTGGTGTCGCCTGCGTTCAGGCCGGAATCAATGACTTCCTGGAACAGAACCACTCGGGGACCGGTGTCGCGGGGCGTAATTTGCTGACTGAAGCTTTCCACGACGCCACCGTTGATGCCGGGCAGGTTGCGCACAGAGACGGTGTAAGTTTCGCCGGGAGTCAGGAAGTCGTCGTCCCGACCGCAGAGTTCCGGTGTGCCCGGAACGCAGGGGTCGATCGTGACTAGCCGACCCTTGACCAGCACAATCGCTGGCACCGTTTCGCCGTTGTTGTCGGTGATTTCAATCACGCCGCCCCGTTCTTTCCATTCCGGATGAACCGGGTGAGTGAGACGAAGCCGGAATGTGGAAATGTCCATGGGGCGGAACACGGCGTCGGGGGCCGGGATCATCTCGGCTACCCTGAAGCTTGCAGCGGTGTTGTCCAGACCCGCAATGCCGGTCAGACCGCCACGGGTGGAGAACTGGATGCCCTGAGGCCCCTCCGCGTTGGGTGTCCCGATGATGCGATTGCCCTCGGCGAGCAGACCCTCGGCAAACTCGATGGTGTAGTCAGTGCCGGGATCGAGCTCGCTCTGGGGCGACAGTTTGAGGCTTCGGTTGCCGTCCACGCCTTCAACGGTGAACGGAACTGTGGTGTCGCCCGCCGTTACGCGGATCTTGCCGGTCAGGTTGTCATCGGAGATGGCGTGGGAGAAGCGCAGCACCAGGTCGGCTTTCGGGCTGACCTCACGCTGGCCATCGGCCGGGTAGGAATAGACGACAGAGCCCCGGGTCAGTGGTTCGTTGATTTCCTGCCCACCCCCGCCGCCACAGGCGGCGAGGACGGCTGCGGGTAAAAGTGCCAGTGTATTTTTGTAGTTCATGGCAAGCCTCTCCTCAGAACTTCAGGGTGATCGAGCCGCTGACGACGTGGATATCGCCGTCGGCCGTGGCCTGTTGCTCGTTGCCGTCGAAGTCGACGATGGTGAAGTCACGTTTCTGCAGTTGCTGGTACTGGTAACCGATATCGAGGCGAATAGGGTACGCCATCAGCCGGGTGCGGCTATACGTAGCACTCAGACCCACTCCCGCCACAATTTTGTCGCTGTCGAGATAGTTCAGCTCCGGGGTGCGGGTGGTTTTGAGAGGGGATTCCTCATAGGCCAGGCCACCGCGAATGGCGAAATGCTGGCCGAGTTCCATTTCTGCACCGATGCGGGGAATCAGTATGTCGTCAAACTTGATGCGGTCGCCGGCACTGACGCTTTGCTGGTCGCGGACGGTGTCGCCGCTGAATTCATCCTCAAGCTCTGACCAGTTTTGTTGCTCAATGCTGCCGCCAACGCGCCAGCCGTCGCCTTTGTACTGGGTGCCGAACGCGAAGGTCTCGGGCTGAAAAGAGTCAATGGTCGCAACTGCGAGGCTGAGGCCTGGGTCCGGAATGGTCTGAGTCACGATGATATTAGAGTTTACGGCAGTTGAGGAGGCTGACTTGGTTCGGTAGGTCACCGCTGACTCCCAGCCATCCAGAAAGCAGCTGCTTTCCGGGCAGAAGGTTTCTCCCCATTTGATGGTGGTGCCGAGAATGGATTTCAGGGACGGCTCGGCGTTGACCGAGAGCCGTTCACGAGTTGTCTCGCCACCGAGAGTGGACACCGCATCCAGCTGAGCCTGAGCTTCAAGGGTAACGCGCACGGAAAAACCGCCTGAAATGCCACGCCAGAGAGGTGTCGCGCCACCGATGTTCAGGAACAGCGGTTCCTTGCCGTATTGCAGGTACTGGCCGGTCTCTGAGGTTTCGGAGGAAAACGCCAGCAGCTCCTTGCCATACTTCTCAACGCCGGCGATAAAACCCAGGTAAATAGGGTGATTGAAACGTGTCAGGGAGCCCAGGTTGGTTTTCATGCCGATCAACACATGCTGACTGGGGCTATCAGAGATGATGTCACCATCGGCGTCTGACCGGCTTGAGCGCAGCTCTTGCTCGGAATGAAGTATGCCAGCGGTCAGTTCGCCACGCTCGTCGCTGGTGAGGTAAGACGGGTTGTAGTAAGTGGCAGACACCTGGTCATTGAACATCGACAGGGACTGCGCGGTAGCAACGTCCACCGGCATCACGCCATAGGCGGTGCCGAGGTTGCCCATGCTGGCTGAGGCGGTGGTTGCAAGTCCTGCTGAGGAGGTGGCGATGGCAAGCGTAAGCGCCCGTACTGCGAAACGGTGAGAACCGGACATGAATCTGACTCCTGTTATTTTTGTCTTTCATGTTCACGTGACTCAGGCGCAGGGCCGAGTCACATTTATTGGGTATTGGTACAGCTGTTTCAGAGTGTAATCGCCTTGTCTTTTTGGGACGTTGGCCTCAATGACAGGGAGTGTCGTCTAAAAGATCACCTGTAGAGTGCCCTTACAGGATTGACCAGTCTCTGATTTGGTGCGAGGCCTGAACAGACAGGGTTTGTAGGGAAAGTGTCAGGGAGTGCGACATTTTGTTGCGGTTCAGCACCCGGGGGCCGGTCGGCTCCCGGGTGCTGAACGGTTTCAGGCTGTCAGTTCTGCGTGTACGGAGAGATGTAGTTCAGGCGCAGTTTTCCGGCAGGAATTTCCAGGTGAATGCGGGTGTTTGCATCGATCGCGGAGTTCGCTATCCCTTCACACAGCCAGCTGAAAAGAATGCTGCCGCAGATACCGCTGGTATTCTCGGAGGTGATCTCAATTTCACCGGTTACCTCGACATCAATCGGGACCGGATTCAGGTTTTCCAGTGCAATCTGCATCCTGCCATCGTCCAGGAAGGTAATGGGACCCCTGAGCTCAAGGCCGTTGATCGGATAGCTCCTGAGATTGTGGCCGAGGTTGGCCGGCCCTATGCTTGGGTTCAGGAAGGGCGCGTCGAGGTAAACGTCCAGTGTTGTTGCGAAGGTCAGCTCCCCGTTGTTGTTCGTGAGGATCTTGCCGCCGGGTGGCACGAAATCCCCTTGCTCATTTTCGGCGTAGCGAATGCGCATCAGCATCGGGCCAGTGGCGATCTCTTCATTTTCCTCGAGATCCACGCTGAGCACGAAGTCGGGAAACAGATCGACAAAGCTGGTATCTATAAACGCCCAGACGCTGCTGGACGTCGTGGCGAGAATGGAGGGGAGAATGTCGACCGGTATGCTTCCATCCTCTTCTGTGTCACCCGTGACCAGGGTGTCCAGCATGGCAGACAGGTAGATAAACTGGTTCTGCTCGCAGTTCAGCCCGACGGCGCAACCAATATTTGCACCCTGCACCAGGGTTTCGTCATTGATGGCGCTTACGCCGGCCGCCCGCAGGCCGGCTGCGTTTGCCACACTTTCACCTGAAACGGAACCAGCCTCCAGCCCGGACTGGTAATCCAGGTCGGCATTGGCATCCGCTGCCGGCAGGTTGCGCAGGGGCAGGGCAACACGATCAGTCTGGGGTGCGGCTCCGGTGAAGTAGTTCACCATGGGCTGGCCGCCGAATGTGCGGTTGCTCTGGCTGCGCGTTCCCTGGGTCAGTATCTCGGTTTGCAGTGGCAGTCCGGATTGCGATCGCAGCGGGGTATTGGCGTTCAGTGTGTAGCGGTAGAGCGTACCCTCGGTCCAGCCCAGTACAGGCATTACCGTCAGGTGCCGTGGACCGGTGTTGACCACGTAGTCTGAGGTGGGCACAGGCGTCCAGCTGCCATCCTGAAACGACTCGAAGGTAAGAGAATCGCCCACGGAAATGCTGGCCGGGTCCATGTTCTGGGAGAAGCGTACCGAGACCGCCCTGTTGTTCGGGTGCGCGGGAATCGGCAGGAGGTCATCGGAGGTTTTGCCGCCGGCGCATCGGCCCTGGTGCCCGCTGGCGGTATTGACCGCGGTTTTGGTGCAGGGGAAACCCGGAAGGGTGGTCAGGGCAATCGGAGACTGTGCCGCAGATGTGCCCTCCAGGGTTGGAGGCAGCGCAAAATCAAGTTGGGGGGCAGCTACTTCGTGTCCGGCCAGATCGGTCATACCGTTGAGCAACAGGCTGTAGTCCGCACCATGTTCCAACGGTTGGGCGGGCGTCACCACCAGAGCGGAGCCGTTCAATGAGTGAGAGGCCGTCTGTTCAACCCCGTCCTTGTACAGTTTTACGGAGTCGGCGTTCACCGAGCCGGGCAACAGCGGTTCGGAAAAATACACGATGACCGGGTCGCCGGGGCGCAATTTGTCCTGATTGTCCTCGCCGGGCACCCAGCTCTTGATGGTTGGCGCGTCGCTGTCGGCAAAGCTTGCCTCTGGCGGCGCGTCGTCCGGGTTGCGGTAGCCCTCCAGCCGGAAGGAGATAAGTCCGGAGGCGACGTCAACGCCCATGACATCCGGCTCGATCACACCGACGGCCTCGATGGTCAGAGTGCCGTTTTCCACCAGTGCGGTTCCGACCAGATGCACGTGCATCAGCTGCTGACCCAGGGCGGCGTTGGCAATGGTGTTCTCGGTGTTCAGGGCCATATCGATGTAGAGCTCGACCAGTCGTGGTGAGTTCTCGTTGTCGGTGTAAGGGTTGCTCATCAGGAACCCGGTGGCATCAGACAGGAAGCGCACCTGGATGGCTCCAGAGGAAAAGCCCGCCGGCAGCTCTCCGGCAACGTTTACCGCGACATCTGACCCGGTCATCAGTGCGCCCCGATCAATACGCAGAGGCACGCTTTGTCCGGCCTTGTCGAACCTGGGAATAAAGCCCAGTTCGGCGAAAACGGTGCCGGTTGCCGTCGTGGCGTTGTTGCTGCCGAGCAACAGCGAGCTGAGCTTGACCGAATTATAGGTCTCGTTGGAAAGCGAGAGCTTGCCAGTATCGGTTGTGGCTTTCTGGGCCATGCGCTCACGCTCGCCCTTTGGCGATGTGGAGTCCAGTGGACGAAACGTCCAGGGTGCCTCGGGCGGAAGCTCAAGGGGCGCTTCGGCGATGGTGCTGCGAATGTCCGTGGTGAGGCTGATGGTATAAGTCTGCTCCGGATCCAGATCTTCCTCCGGATCCACGGTCACGCGGTGCCCCTGAACATACATCTGTGCAGGCACCGGTTCACCATCGGCATTTAACAGGCTGATGGTTTCGCCATATCGAAGGGAACTCTCATCCAGCGGCTCGGTAAACTGAATGCGCAGGGCCGACATGTCGGTGGCCGGGTAGATGTCGTCTCCGGTCGGGATAAAGCGGGCGACCCGGAAGCCGTTGCTGCCCTCGGTGCGATCCAGTAAAGGACCGTTGTTGGCGGGCGCCGTCGTGAACGAGATTCCGCCACCGGGCAGCTTGATGTCTCCCATACGGGTAGAGAGCCCCTGATTGGTCAGCGTGTATCGTGTGCCAGGCTTCAAAGGTTCCGCAGGGCGTGCGGCAATGCCGCGCTGACCGCTGGTCATGGTGACGTCGGTCAGGGTAACCACATCACCCTGATCACTCTGCAACTGCAGCATGTCTGGTGCCAGCTCGCTCTCGTCCATGGTCAGCTCGCGGGTGAAGCGCATGAACATCGGCGCCGTCACCGGCACAGCTGCCTGATTCGCGGCAGGGTAGCTGAAATAGAGTTCGCCGGCCGAGCGGTCCGTGTCGTTGATTGATTGCTCGTCTCCACCACAGCCAGAGAGGCCTGCTGCCGTCAATGCCAGGGCGAGAAGCGTCTTGCGAGAGGGTCGGGCAAGCTGAAACGGGGATGCGTAATGGCAGCCGCGGGTGCGGTACATCATGACAATACTCCATTATTGTTGTAGGTCGTTGCAGCGCTCTCTGCCGCAGGATCTGTTGAGGAGATGGTAGGCCTGAGCCTTGGGGCAAAGGTGTGGCTTGGTTGACGCCTTCGGTGTCTGCGTGAGGTCAACCCGACCTGAAACCAGCATGGTTGCGCGCTTTTCAATAATTATCGAGAAGAGTTTGTGATGGGTTTTGTTGTAAATTTGTGACGCAATTAACACTCTCCGCCGGAAAATCCTTTTCTGTATAAATTGCTGACATCTGGTGGCTTTGCCTTCAGCCCCGCCGGATATCAGGGCGGCGATCGCGCGCGCCGCCATCGTGTTATCACGAACCGTCGAAGTTTCTTACAGTTATTGGTCAGTTCCCCGGTAAGAATGCGATTGAGCCCTCGCTAACCCACTGTTTTGACGGGGCGGCGATATGTTGGCTCGACCTATGCTTTCCCACAGGAAGAAGTCATTTCCAGGTTATGTGAAAAGCCGCGGTTGGAACCCTGACTGTCACGCGTGATACGTGCAAATAGGGAATGTCTGTTTGAACGCTGATCATTAACAGGCAATGTGTGGAAAATGGAGATACACAAATGAAAACGTTCTCAAAGTCCTTGGTGCTGGTAGCGGCTGCGTCGCTTGCGGGTACCGCTTGGGGAAACCTGATCGGGGGCGTTGATGTCGGTGATCTGGATCCTTTGACAGCCCAGACCGGAAGCTTGTCACCTTGCGGGCCGGGCAGCAGCGAAGCGGCAGAGGCGTGCTGGATTGAAAGTGTGCTGGGTGCAGGCGCAACCTACAACGAAAAGACCGAGACGGTGTCCTACCAGTTGGTTGATGGTAGTTCCACGCTCATCGGATTCCAGCTCACAAGTGCAACCGAGTACTTCATGATCAAGAACGCCACCTGGTGGGGGCTGTTCCAGAACAACGCGGATCTCGACTGGGCCGTGATTGATACCAGCGTTCTGAACGCAGGTTTCAACCTTCCCTCTGATAGTCTGGAGATCAGCCACGTGGCCACGGTGGGTGACACGGTGACAGAGGTGCCCGAGCCGGGCTCACTTGCCCTGATCGGTCTTGGCCTGCTGGCACTGGGAATCCGCAGCCGCTGGAACAAAACGCGCAGCTGAGACCCTGGCCGCTATCAGGTGGTGGAAGAAAGTCTTGCGAGAGCGCCTCTGTTTATCAGGGGCGTTTTTGTGTTGGTAATGACACCATAATGTGGCCGCAGTTTGTCACCATAAATTGGCCGCGTTGAACTGAGGTTGTTTGCTAACGACGCCAGTTCCAACGTGGCGCTTTATAAACAAAAGCGGACATTCGGGTTACGGCATCCCCCCAGAACCGGCCAAGCCATTGACGGCCATTTCATCCAGTGTGATTGGCAGCGCAAATTGCAGGCGCTGAATGATTATATGGAAGAGGTGGCCATGATCGGCTAAGCTATTGATTTAAATGTAGCGCGAATGATGGCTTAAAGTCAGGCCATCCAACGGTAGTTTGAGAAATTTTTTAACAAGGGATAGAAATGATATTTTATTTTAAAAATATCGCTGCTTACCTTTTTATTTTTTTTATGTTTTTACTGGAAAGCGGTTGTGCCGGCGTCAGTGTGACTTCGCCAGAACAAGTTGAGTACAACTTGCGTGACCTGCTTGAGACATATTCAGATGCCAATGAAGTGCGCACAGTATGGAGCCTCAAGACTATAGAGGGTAGCCAAAGAATTAATGCGACTCCATTATTGGCAGCTATCGTTTTAGAAAACAACAAGCGTGTACCGGAGCTAATTCAAGAAGGTGCGAATACTAATATTGTTACTGGGTCCACGTTTTCGCCCTTGGGCTGTGCTGCGTATCCAGCTTATTGTACTAGATGGATTCTAAGAAAAACGGGGAGCCATGATTGGGATAACTCCCTACCGTTAATGGAACTTCTTCTCGACAATGGCGCAGACCCAAATGCACCATTTCATAGGGGAGTGCATTTAATGGAACCGGTTTTATGCAAGTCATTCACAATAAATGGCCGGTACCTTGGTTTAGATAAAAAGTCAGTAAAGATGCTTAAGCTTCTTAGTGAACATGGAGCAGTTTACGGCAACAAAATGATTGAGCAATGCCGTAACGTGGTGGAAAAAGAGGCCGAGGGATGGGTGGACTCTGGAAGTCGTGCAGAGCTAAAAATCTGGAAGAGGTGGCAGAAAAAATTATTATTTTTGGATGACCTTGAAGAGTACGGTCTCGAAAAAGCTCTTAATATGTGGGAGAAGCCGGATCAGTACTTCTCTATAGCCAAGAAAAGAAGAGAAGGAGATGAGGCGGAACGTAAGCGCTTGCAGGCGCTGAACGAAAGAAGACGTCGGGAGAAAATTGCAGCCATCCAGTCGTATATCAATCAGGATGTCTTCCTGACATCGGCACTCTCAGACATCGCCCAAATCGGTGCAGAGAAGAGCACCGTCGAATGGATTCTCCTGCAAAACCGGTTTGGCGCCGACGAGTGCGAAACCCGGGTCGACGGAGCGTATTTCAAGTCGAAAGCCTGTGAATCAAGCGCAAAGAGCTTGATTTCTCAAATTAAGACCCACTATTCGACCCTCAATTCAACGTACCAGAAGCAGCGCGACTGGTTTACCGGTCTCTTTGGGAAAAACGCATCTTTCGTTGAAGAAATCGTGGATGATCGCGTTGCCAATGTCGGCTCAATCGATGAGATTAAGCAGCAGTACGCGCCGGCTTTCCAGCAACTCCGTCGCATCACTGAGACCGAAGCCCGTGCCGAGAGATCCGCCAGGAAACGGCAAGAGCAACGACTGATGGCGGACTTTATGAGCAACATCCAAAGCACGTTTGAGAGAACAAACCGAATGCTGGACCGCAATATGGCGCGAACCCAGCAAACAATTAACCAGGCTTATGCGTCCCAGCGGTCATCGGGTAATTATGCGGATTCTGGCTATCAAGTGCGCTCCAATGCCCCGGCTATGCGGGATTTGGATAAGAAGCTGGAGGATATCGACCGTTCATTCAGTACCAACAGTGGCACAAAAGACCGGCCGGATATCGCTTCATCCCCTGTCAAACCTTCGCATCGCGTTTGCGGTGGTCCCTTTACCGTCCCCGCCATGAATAAGGTATTTGATATTAAGGCGTTAAACAGCGGTAAGGCGTCACCGCCCATCGAGTGTTCGGCTGGAGGAAGTCCCATCATGGAAGGGCGTTATAACCCTAAAGCTCAGTATATTAATTGGTTGATGCAACCGCCGAACTACAAAAAAGAAGCCATTCGAAATGAGAATGGGCGCCCGAGTGGGCGGTTCCGCGTCTCCTGGGATGCTTTCCGTTACGAGTGCCTTTGCAGTAATAGAAGTGGTGGTCAGCGGAGCGGAAGCTATCAACAGTAACCCCCGATAGCATCGGAAAAAATCTGCCCTTCTCTAACCTATCAAGGAGATCCGGGTTCAGGTCTTGCACGATGCGCTACCTGCACGACCCAATATATGAGCGATGCCCATGAAATCTGGCAATAGAAATATAGCTCTCTGGCTCCTGGGAGTCTTGGTAGTGCTCGCTTATACACAGCGCTGTCGTACGTAGTATATGAATTAGGGGCACATAACAAGCGCACGTTGTCGGACTTTGATTTTCCGCTGCGCTCCAAACCAGCCGCAAATGCGGGCGTTATCCCCAAGTCTGAATGTCCGCTTTGCGACCGTAGCAGCTTAAACAAAAGCGGACATTCAAGTTAGCCTCCGCTCAGGGCCGACGAGCAAATCACTTATGCTTCATACAGCCTAATTGATGGAGCAAATCACGGACGCCAGACGATCACATGGAAAGGAAGCTGGGTGCAGGTCAGGGGTTTCAGCTAGCTTTGGGATGCCTGAACCAGTCTAAACTGTGGGGCCGATCTAATCTCAGCGTTCGTTCTTTAATCGAAACCAAAGGGCATAAAGCGCCGGCACAAACAATAGCGTGATCAGAGTGCCGACCGCCACGCCACCGATAAGGACATAAGCCAGCGGCCCCCAGAACAGGTCAAAGGTCAGAGGTACAAACGCCAGAACGGCCGCCAGGGCGGTGAGTACCACGGGGCGGGCACGTTGGACTGCCGCTTCGACAACGGCTTCCCGGGCAGCCATTCCTGCTTTGAAGTTGTCCTGCACCTGCTGCGTCAGAATCATGGTATTTCGCATCAGGATGCCGCCCAGGCCAATCAGCCCCAGCAGCGCGGTAAAGCCAAAGGGTTGATTAAACAGCAGCAAAGCCAGCACAGCCCCAATCAGCCCCAGTGGCGCGGTGGCAAGAACAGTCAATGTGCCGATAAAGGAACGCATCTGAAGCATGATAAAGATCAGCATCAACGCCAACATCACCGGTTGTAATGTCTGGATTGAAGCATTGGCTTTGGCTGATTGTTCCACCGTACCGCCGATTTCAATACGGTAACCCTCCGACAACTGTTCGCGCAGGCCCGTCATCGCACTCCATATCTCCTTGGTGACATCCGGTGGCTGGGCACCTTCTACATCGGCCTGAACGGCCAGGAAGGGGTCACGGTTGTAACGCTTTATGACGGGGTCCTCGTAACGAACCTGCCACTTGCCCAGTTGCTGTACGGAAAGTTTGCGGCCGTCGCGGGTTTTGATCTCAAGATCTTCCGGCATGATCACTTCGCCACGTGCATTACGCGCCACCAGTTGAACGCTCCTTATGCCCTGGCGCAGTTCGGTGACGGCCACTCCGCGGAGTTGGAACTGCAGTTGCCGGGCAACCTCTGCCGGAGTCAGGCCCATCCAACCCAGATTTTCCGGATCCATATCAAGATAGAGAGTGGGCACACGCTCATCCCATTCGAGATGCGGCATGACGATGTTCGGATGCCCGGTCATGAGAGTGCGGATCTGGTGCGCGATCTCTCTGAGTTGATCGGATTCCGGACCCAGCACACGAAAACTGACCGGCCAGACCACCGGGGGACCGTACAGCAAACGCGTCACCCGCACTCGTGCCTCCGGAAATTCACCCGCCGCGATTCTGGTTTCCAGCGCCGAGATGATGCGATCGCGCCCTTTAACGTCCTGCCCAATGGCAATCAACTTGGCAAATGCCGGGTCCGGCTGCTCGGGGTTGGCCGATACGAAGAATCGGGGCGCACCGGCACCGATGTAAGCGGAAAGGCTTTTCACCTCCGGCATGTCCATCAGAATCGCTTCCAGGCGTCTGACACTTTGATCCGTGGTGGCAATAGCGCTCCCCTGCGGAGCGTAGACACTGATCAGAACTTCGGGGCGATCAGAACTGGGAAAAAATTGCTTCTGCACCTGGGTTGCCATCCCGAAAGCACTGATCGCCAGCAAACCCACTGTGATAAAAACGACGGTTTTCCGGTACTGAACACACGCTGTGATCACCCCACGCAACCGCTGATAAAACGCGCTTTGGTAAAGGTCCTGGCCCATATGCCCGGTGTAATCGGGCAAGAGCTTGACGCCCAAATAAGGCGTAAAAGTTACCGCCACCACCCAGGAAATCAACAACGAAAAAGCCAGCACCCAGAAGATGTTGCCGGTGTATTCTCCCACTCCGGACTGGGCAAATCCGATGGGGACAAATCCGGCCACCGTCACCAGCGTACCGAACAGCATGGGCGCGGCGGTTACGCTCCAGGCATGACTGGCTGCCCGTACCCGGTCCCAGCCGCTCTCCATCTTCACGATCATCATTTCAATGGCGATGATCGCATCGTCCACTAACAGACCCAGTGCGATAATCAACGCACCCAGGGTGATGCGGTCCAGGTTTATGCCCGCCATTTTCATCAACAAGAAAGTCAGGCCGAGGGTCACAGGAATCGCAATGCCCACCACCAAACCCGCGCGCAGACCGATCGCCAGTATGCTAACCCCCATCACCACGACCAACGCAACCAGAAACTTGACCTGAAAAAGATCAACCGCCTGAGTGATGGCTTCCGCCTGATCGGTCAGGGTCTGTATTGACATTCCCAGCGGCAGCCTGCCCTGTTCGGTACTGACAAACTCGCGCAGCCGCGCGCCAAATTCCAGGCCATTTTCACCCGCACGCATGACCACACCCAGGAGGATCGCATCCTCACCGTTGGAGCGGACGATGTAGCTCAAAGGATCTTCATACCCTAAACGCACCTCGGCCAGATCAGATACGGTAATAAGCTGGTCGCCGATACGGAGAGGTACTGAGGTGAGGCGCTCAAGGTCAGACAGGTCGATGTTGCTGCGGACATAAACCCGCGGGCCGGCAAGATCAACAAAGCCAAGAGGCTGAAGACGGTTGTTGGCCTCTATCGCCTGCAACACCTCTTCTGCCGACAAACCGAGGTTGTTGAGCCGGTCCTGATCAAATTCGAGATACACCCGCTCAGGACGCTCCGCCAGGAGCTGTGCTTTTTGCAAGCCGGGCAGCCGTTGCAGGCGATCCCGTATCGATTCTGCCTCGCGGGTCAGTTCACGCATTGGCATCCCGGGTGCCGTCAGCGCCAGCAGGGAGAAATACACATCCGCGAAATCATCGTTGACGATGGGGCCGATCACACCCTGGGGGAGGTTGGGTCGCTCATCGAGCATGCGCTTGCGGACTTGATAGAAGAGGTCCGACACTTTTTCACTCGGAGTAGAATCCAGGAATCGGATAACCATGGCGGCCTGCCCGGGCCGAATGGTTGTCTCAATATTATCGAAATACACCACCTCCTGGATTCGCTTTTCCAAACGATCCACGACCTGGTTCTGCAGCACCTCGGGGGTTGCCCCTGGCCAGACGACAGAAACCACCATCGCCCGGACGGTGAACGCAGGGTCTTCCGCCCGACCCAGGGACGAGAACGCGTAGAAACCGGCAACAACGGACAGCAAAAGAAAAAAGAGGGTGACCGAACGCTCGCGCACTGCCAGCGCGGAAAGATTCGGTAAGCTCATTGAACCAGCTCCCGCACTGCCATGCCAGGCGTGAGCAGGTGTGTCCCCAACGCGACGATGGGCGTTCCCGCCTTGATGTCGACCTTGATCTTCGCATACTCCTCACCCAGATCGATCACCTCGACCGCCAGGGGCGTTACCGTGCCGTCGGAAACCAACCAGATCTGCGGCGTTTGCCCTCTCTCATCCAGGGCACCCAGCGGTACGCGATGGCTGGGGGCGGTTTGCTTCTGCGCTAACCGCACACTCACCACCGACCCCAGGGTTAAAGACGAGGGGTAGGGCCCCTCCAGGCTGTATCGGGCACGCCAGCTCCGGCTTGCGGGGTCGGCAGCCCCGGCAATCTCTCTCAAGCTCACAGCAAGCTGTTCGCCATTGGGTAAAGGGACATAACCGCGCATGGACGGGTTACTGCCCTCTGGTAAAAAAACCTCGACTTCCAGCGATTGATCTTCGGCCAGAACGGCAAGGGTTTGTCCGACACCCACAACCTGGCCAGGTTCAACGATGACCTCAGTGACCACGCCTGCATGGGCGGCTTTCAGTTCCGCATACCCCAGGGCATTCTGAGCCTGCTGATTGCGTGCAGAAGCGGTTTGCACCTGGCTGCGCGCCTCACGCTCTGCCAACTCAAGGCGTTGCAGGGTTTGTTCGCTGACAAACTGATGCGCCACAAGTTGCTGCTGGCGCTGGAGTTCATTGGTGGCAATTGCCAGGGCCGCTTTTGCACGCTTAAGATCCACGGCGGCGACCCCTGCGGCTGCCACCAGGTCCCGTGTATCGAGCTTGAACAGTAAGTCGCCTTTTTCCACGCGCTGACCGGCATCGATATAACGATGCTGAATCCGACCGGCGATCTGAAAGGCCTGAGGAACTTCGTGGCGGCCTCGCAGGGTTCCTGAAAATCTCTGCGCTGTTGGGCCGGCGTCCTTTAGTTCAACTGTTTTTACCCAGGGGATAGGGGCGCGGGCATCTGGGGGCGGTTCCGAAGACTGCTGACAACCAGACAGCATGAGCAGCGAGATAAACAGGGTCAGCATACAGCGCATGGCAGGTGTCCCGATTGGCAAAATCCAGATTTGAGTATCAGCTCTCACGGTAGCCGGACAAAACAAGTTGCAGGATGGCATCGCGAACGGTTTCCCTCCGCTCCATAGGCAGAAAATGAGTCGCCTCGCCGAGGACATTTACGTCAGCCTCAGGCAGCAGGATCTGCAGGCGTTTTCGCGCGGCCGGCGAGAAGGTTGACCCGCGTTCCGCCGCCAGCACGATAACCGGGCACCGCAACTGACGAATACCGGGCCAGGGGTTGTGTTCGGTATGGGCAAAAGTGGTGCTCTCCCACTCCGGCGCACACGCCAACTGAACTTGATCTTCCTGCGGTTCGAAGGCGTGCTGGATATAGGCTTCCAGCCATGCTTCGGGCCAGGTCTTGAAGCCACCGCGGCCCCGATAGTTGTCCAACGCAGCAGCGTGCGAGTCGAATACCGGGCGCCGACGTGCGGCTCCGGCGGCCAGTGACAACCGATGTGACTGGCGTAGCAGCTTGGCCAGCCACAACCTCAGGCCCTGCCCCGGATCCATGATTACGGGTTCCGCCAGAATCAGGCCCAGCACTTTGTCTGGCCGTCGGGCAGCGGCCATGATGCTGGTGGTGGCCCCAATGGAGTGGCCGGCAAGCCAGACCGGCTCATCCAGGCTATCCAGCAGAGCGGTCATGTCGCGATAGTAGGTTTCCCAGCCCCGGAATGTCGAAAAGTTCGCCGCACCGGCGCTGGCCCCGTGCCCCCGCATGTCCCAGGCCAGGACATTGACGTCCGTGGCAAGCTCATCAAGGAGGGGGCGGTACAGGCGGCCATGGAAACCCGTTGCATGCGCCCAGTGCAACGTGGGGCGCGCTTTGGATTGCGGCCAGCGCCACAGGGCGATCTCCGCGCCATCCGGCGCCTGGAATTGGTCGCGTTCAGGGTTGTTGTGCTTATTGTCCATGAAGATCTGCTTCTTTGGCCGCCATTGTCGGGAGCAACAACTGAACCTGACCGCTGGCGATCGGCTTGCGCTTATCGCCCTGCCAGCAGGTCACCCGGACCAGGCTGCTCCGCCTGCCTTGCCGGACAATTTCGGCGCTGGCGAACGTCGATCGGGCCTGCGCGGAGCGGAGGTAGTTAATGTGGCTGTCGAGAATGCGTGGGCAACGTTTGTCTGTATCCTGGCGTTGCGCAGCGACCCGCGCGGTAAGCTCCATCAGGGCGCCAAGCACGCCGCCATGGAGAGCAGGTAGCATAAAGTTGCCAATCAGCGCTTCACGACACGGCATATGAACCACTAGACCTACATCGTCGCGTTGAACCTCAAGACCAAGGTGCCGTGCGTAGGGAGTGCGCTCCAGCAGGGCCTGCCAGTCGGAACATTCTTTCCCGCTTTCTTGCCCGCTTTCGGAAGGGCCTGAGATGGGTTGTGCCGAATCGCCAGTCGTACTCATGCGCCCTCCTTTTTTCGTCCACCGGCCTGAAATTGCTGGCCCTGGGTGTTGCGCATGAAGGTGGCGCTTGCCGTCGCTAACAGCTCACTGTCACTCTCGCTGAGGATGTCGCAATGGATGAACGCGACCTCGTCCGTTAAATGACGACAGGTGGCCACCGCTACCAGGGCACGGTCGCCGCTGGCAGGCCGCAGATAATCCATGCGCAGATCCAGCGTGGCAATGGGCATCAGCTCCAGGGCCCCCGCAAATACCGCCAGGCCTCCGGCGGAGTCTGCCAGTGAGTAGAGCACGCTGGTGCAGATTTCTTTTGTATCCTCTTCGGCGAACATCCATGGCTGTGGGGTCAGGCGCATACAGACCTGGCCCTTATCGACAGAGACAACCTGCATACCCAGATCCCTGCCGTGGGGAACCTGTTCGGTGAACTGCCACGCCGTCGTCACAGCGTCACTGTGCTGAGCTCTGTTCGACTCCGTCATCAGATCTGCCCACCCCGGTTTGCATTTCGCGCAGGGGTGGAAGTGGGGGGAAACAGCTGATTTTGATAGGTCATTGCCATGTCAGTTTCTTCCGAATAACATTGTTGCTGGATTTTGGTTGGTTAACCAACCAAATGTCAAGAATCTGTTGTGGCAAATGGCACGCCACCCGTGCGATGGCGCACCACCAATGCAATGAGTCAGGTGGTTGCCGCTCTGATGAACAAATAGCTGGCTTGCTGAGGAGATGTTTAAGCCATGGTTAACAGACAGATGACTCCTGCAAGCAAACTGGGCGACCAGGGCGACGTTTTGTCTAACGCAGCCCGGCTTTTTCGTGAGAAAGGCTTTGAAAGGACGTCGCTCAAGGAGATTGCCGAGGCCTGCAATATGCTGCCCGGAAGTCTGTATTATCGTTACAACAGCAAGGAAGCGCTGCTTGTCGAGCTGATGCGCCGGGGGGTGGACCTGGTTACCGCAGAGGTCGAGTCGGCTTACGCCAGTTCGGATGACCCGGTTGAACGGTTGCGTCTTTGTATCAACGCGCATCTGCGAGCCCTGTTGGTCGATTCGGACGCGGTTTACGTGCTGCTGTTTGAATGGCGAGCGCTGGGCCCGGAGGCCCGCGAGGAAATCATCGAACTGCGTGACCAGTACGAGTCCTTGTGGGCCGATATCCTCGAAACGATGATTGCACAGGGCGTGATCCGGAAGAATGTTGACGGCCGTTTGCTCCGCCTGATCGGCCTTGGGGCGCTCAACTGGGTTGCAACCTGGTTCGACCCGAACGGGGCTCATTCACTCGACGCCATTGGCGACTTGATCTGGCAGATCGCGATGGACGGTGTGATCAATAAAGGGGGGCAGGCATAGGTTCTGGCTTCACAAACGCAAGCAAGTAGCCTCTGTTTATGATCGCTAATCATGCGGATGCACGGTTTGTCATCTGACATTTTGCCTGAACTGCTCAGGCGACTGGTCAAACCAGCGCTTGAAGGCGCGTCTGAAATTGGCAATGTCGTGATAGTTCATCAACGCGGAAATGGCCTCGATTGACAGTTGGCTTTCACGCAAATAGGTCGCTGCCTGCTGGGACAGAATCTCGTCGCGAACTTTCCGAAAACCGCTGCGTTCCTGCTTGAGTTTGCGTGCCAGAGTGCGTTTGCTCATGAACAACGAGGCCGCTGCTTCGTCTTCACTGAGCGTTCCGGGCGGTCGGGACAACATCATCATCTTCAGCTGGGTCTGATAGCTCGGTTGATCCGACTGAAGTTGCACAAGCATCGATTCACACTGTTGCAAGGCCAGACGATAGTTTTCGTGATTGGCGGACGCATTCGGTTCCCGACACAATGACATCGGCAACGTAAGTTTTACCTGATCGCAATCATAGTGAATCTGCCCGGATAAAAAATCGGCATACATTGCCTTATACTTTGGTTCAGGATGAGCGAAGTATATTTCAGCCTCATGCAAAGGGCGACCAATTATAAATTCGCCAAATTCAAAAAGGGCCTTAATCATCGCATCCGACAGGCACTGCTGTATGTCATCGTCCAGCGACTCCTGATAGTCCAGAATACACTCCAGGCGCTCGTTGACTTGCTGCAAATGCAGGTGGATGAAGCTAGCACGCGTGGGCAGAAAAGTATGAATCGCCTGCAGCGCAGTGAGAAAGTCGGGGCTGCTGTAAGCAACGAACCCCATTGCTCCATGGGTTGCCGGTGTCAGTCGCTTGCCGAGCCGCAACCCGAATTCCGGCAGGCCGGACAAGTCCAGTGCGTTGCGCAGAATCCGCATCTGCTGAGCTGCGGTAAGCAGGCTTTCCTCACTCAATAATTGCGCCACACCAAGCCCGGTGCCGAGCAGCAGACGTGGCAGTTGTTTGGCTGTTAAATCAAGCTCACGCGCAATTAGCCGTGAGTAATTCGATGGAATACCTGGACCGGTTTTTTGCAAATCACCCGCCTTCTGCGTCGTCATCATTGATCATCTCCGTCCTGAACGACCACTATTTTGTCTTTAAATGACTCTATGTTGTCAAGAAATGACCTGACAGAAGTATCGCCAGACAGCCAATATCTATCGGTGAATACTACGGGCAGGAGAACAACAATGGGTAAGATTACTTTTATAGAACATGATCAAACTAAACATGTCGCTGAGTTCAAAACTGGTTCCTCGGTAATGCAAATCGCCGTTGACAATCTGATCCCCGGTATTGACGGGGACTGCGGGGGGGAATGTGCCTGTGGCACCTGCCACGTCATCGTCTCGGACGATTGGTTCAGAAAGACAGGTACGCCTGGTGGTGAGGAAGAGCAAATGCTGTCAATGACCCCGGAGCGGGAGAGCACTTCGCGCCTGGGCTGCCAGGTGGTCATTACTGATGAAATGGACGGCATGACCGTGCATTTACCCGAGTTCCAGATGTGAACATAGGAGGACGCATGCCAACACTGTCTAAAACATTTGACGACATTCAATCCCGAGTGATCAATGCTACCTCCAGGGTGGTACCGATGCACAGGCAGATCCAGGGGCTGAAACTGTTAATGAGCGCCAAGAAGAAGGCCTTCGGCCCACGCCGGCCGGTGCCCGAATTTGTTGAATCAGTCATCCCGGACGTTAACACGCTGGCCCTTGAGGACATCGATGTCAGCAATCCATTTTTGTATCGGCAGGATCAGTGGCGCGCCTATTTCAAACGGTTGCGCGATGAGGCTCCGGCGCATTACCAGAAGAACAGCCCCTTCGGCCCCTTTTGGTCGGTGACTCGCTTTGAGGACATCATGTTCGTAGACAAGAGTCACGACCTGTTTTCCGCCGAGCCGCAAATCATATTAGGCGACCCTCCAGAGGGGCTGTCGGTGGAAATGTTCATAGCCATGGATCCGCCAAAACACGATGTGCAGCGCAGCTCGGTTCAAGGCGTGGTGGCACCGAAGAACCTGAAGGAAATGGAGGAGCTGATCCGATCGCGTACCGGCGATGTGCTTGACAGCCTGCCTCTGGGCCAGCCCTTCAACTGGGTGCCCACTGTATCGAAGGAACTCACCGGTCGCATGCTCGCAACCCTTCTGGATTTTCCTTACGAGGAACGTCACAAGCTGGTTGAGTGGTCGGATCGGATGGCCGGGGCAGCATCGGCAACCGGCGGCGAGTATGCCGAAGAAGAGATCATGTTTGACGACGCGGCTGACATGGCCTGGTCCTTCTCCAGGCTCTGGAGGGATAAGGAAGCGCGCCGCGCGGCGGGCGAAGAGCCCGGTTTCGATTTGATCAGCCTGCTACAGAGCAACGACGACACCAAAGATCTGATCAATCGCCCGATGGAGTTTATCGGCAATCTGACGCTGCTTATCGTTGGCGGCAATGATACCACTCGCAACTCAATGAGTGGTGGCCTGGTGGCCATGAACGAATTCCCAAAGGAGTTCGAAAAACTGAAGGCAAAACCGGAACTGATTCCGAACATGGTGTCGGAAATCATCCGCTGGCAAACGCCGCTGGCCTATATGCGCCGAGTCGCCAAGCAAGATGTTGAGCTGGGCGGCCAGACCATCAAAAAGGGCGATCGCGTTGTGATGTGGTACGCCTCGGGCAACCGTGACGAGCGCAAGTTCGAGGACCCCGATCACTTCATTATCGATCGCAAGGACGCACGAAACCATATGTCATTTGGCTACGGTGTTCACCGTTGCATGGGCAACCGCCTGGCCGAATTGCAACTGCGTATCCTATGGGAAGAGATTCTCAAACGCTTTGACAAGATCGAAGTCGTCGGCGAGCCGGAGCGCGTGCAGTCCAACTTCGTGCGGGGCTATTCGGAGCTGATGGTCCAGCTGACACCAAAAAGTTAATGAACAGGCTAACCAGGATGACGACCGAACAATTTGACTATGTCGTGGTTGGCGCGGGCTCGGCCGGATGTGCTGTCGCCAGCCGCCTGTCGGAGAGCGGTCGCCATTCTGTGCTGCTGCTTGAAGCCGGTCCGGAGAGCCGCCGCAACCCTTTCGTGAACATGCCGCTGGGTTTCCTGCAGCTAATGTTCAGCCGCCGCTACAACTGGCAGTTCAATACCGAACCGCAGCGTCACATGCACGACCGGGCGCTTTTTCAGCCGCGGGGCAAGATGCTTGGCGGTTCCAGCGGCATGAACGCGCAGGTCTATATTCGCGGGCATGCCCGGGACTACGACGAGTGGGCACGGCTGGGGTGCAAAGGGTGGTCATACGCCGAGGTGTTGCCCTACTTCCGCCGATCGGAACATTTCGAGCCCAAACTTACGCCGAATGAGGCAGAATTTCATGGTCAGGGTGGTCCGCTGAACGTTGCCGAGCGCCGCTATACCAATCCGCTGAGCACGGCGTTTGTCGAGGCGGCGACCCAGGCAAAGTACCGGCTCAATACAGATTTCAACGGCAGTGAGCAGGAGGGCGTGGGCTTCTACTACGCCTACCAGAAAGACGGCACACGCTGTAGCAACGCGCGGGCCTATCTCGAACCCGCCACGGCGCGTTCCAACCTGACGGTTTGCAGCGGCGCGTATGTCACCCGGGTGCTACTCGAAGACACCCGCGCCACCGGTGTCGAATACCGCGATACAAAGGGGCTGACGCAGGTCCGTGCCGGGCGCGAAGTTGTGCTCTGCGGCGGCGCGTTCAACTCGCCGCAACTGCTGATGCTGTCCGGGATCGGTCCGCGGGAGGAACTGTCCCGGCATGGCATAGAACTGCGCCATGCGTTGGGGGGCGTCGGGCAGAATCTTCAGGATCATATCGACGTGTTCGTGCGCGTCAGCGCCCGCAGCCGCCAAAGCATCTCGATGCATCCGAGTTACTGGCTCAAGGGGCTGTGGGGCGCTCTGACGTATCTGAGCGGCCGGCGGGGCGTGCTGTCGAGCAACGGCGCCGAGGCCGGCGGGTTCATCCGCTCCCGGCCCGAGGAGCCGGTACCCGACCTGCAGCTGCACTTCGCGCCAATGCTGTACGACGATCACGGGCGAGACCTGAAGACCGCGATGAGCGGTTATGGCTACGCGGTGATGATCTACGGGCTCAGGCCGTCGTCGCGCGGGCGCGTCGGTCTGCACAGTGCCGACCCGTTTGCCGCGCCGCTGATCGACCCCAACTACATGGCCGAGTCCGCCGATGTCGAGCGACTGGTGCGCGGTGTCCACCTGGTGCGCAAGATCCTGGCGCAGGCGGCGTTTGCCCCGCACCACGAGGTTGAGGTCTTGCCCGGGCCGGCGCTGCAGAATGACGACGATCTCGCCGCATGGGTACGGCGCAGCGGTGAATCAGCGTACCACCCGGTTGGCACCTGCAAGATGGGTGTTGATCCGATGGCGGTGGTCGATCCGCGCCTGCGCGTGCATGGCCTGCAATGCCTGCGGGTGGTCGATGCCTCCATCATGCCGACGCTGGTCGGCGGAAACACCAATCAGCCGGCAACCATGATCGGCGAGAAAGGTGCCGCGATGATACTTGAGGATGCCGGGGAGATGGTCGGCTGAGCTCCGCGCGCGCGGGCGTCACAGGGCTCAGTTGGCATCTGGACTTCTGATCAATCTGATTCCAAAGAACAGTAGAAAGAGACAGGCTATGGCAAACCAACAGAAAGAGACGACAGTCATCGTTGGCGGCGGGCACGCAGCAGGTGCGCTCCTGACAACCTTGCTGCAAAAGAAATATCAACATGAAGTGGTCCTGGTGGGCGAAGAGCCACATCCACCCTATCAGCGGCCGCCCCTGTCCAAGAACTACCTGGCAGGCGAGGTGGATCAGGAGTCGCTGTACCTCAAGCCGCGCTCGGTGTACGAGAACGCCGGCCATCAGTTGCGGCTCGGTGTACGTGCCGAACAAATTGATCGGGACAACAAGACCATCAGTTTGTCGGACCAGAGCACATTGAAATACGATCGACTGGTCCTGGCCACGGGGTCACACGTTCGACGCCTGAACGCACCCGGGGCTGACTTGAAGGGCATTCATTACCTACATGACATAGCTGACTCGGATGCCCTGCGTGAACAACTGGTTCCGGGGAAACGCTTGGTCATCGTGGGTGGTGGTTACATTGGCCTTGAAGTGGCATCCAGCGCTACCAAAAAAGGCGTTGATGTCACGGTACTGGAAGCGGCCGAGCGTCTTATGCAGCGTGTAACAGGCCCGGAAATGTCGGAGTTTTTTTACACCAAACACAGTAACGCTGGCGTGGATCTACGCCTGAACACGGCGGTAACCGGTTTCGAAGCTAGCGATCAGGGGCATGTGGCTGGCGTGACATTGGCGAGCGGCGGCACTGTACCGGCCGACATAGTGCTCGTTTCAGTGGGTGTGGCGCCAGAAACCGCCCTGGCTGAGGCCGCCGGCCTGCCCTGTGATGACGGCATTATTGTTGACGAGTTTACCCGCACAGAAGATCCAGCCATCCTGGCGATCGGCGACTGTACCCGCCACCGGAATCTTTTCTTCGAGAAGATGCAGCGCCTTGAATCTGTCGCCAACGCGGTTGATCAGGCCCGGACAGTGGCGGCAACCCTGATGGGCGAGAAGAAACCCTATAATAGCGCTCCATGGTTCTGGTCGAACCAGTATGACGTGCGTCTGCAGATGGTGGGGTTGTCGCAATATCATGATCAGCGTGTGCTGCGCGGAAGCCCGGAAGACAAGGGATTTGCGGTGTTTTATCTCCGCGACGGCTGTGTCATTGCTGTTGATGCGGTTAACCTGCCCATCGCTTTTATGGTCGGCAAGACCCTCGTTCAACAACGCAGGCAGGTCAATCCTGAAATGTTGAAGGATCCGGATATTGAACTGAAGTCCTTGGTGAGCGGTCAGTCCATAAATTGAAATTGACGACCGAGTAGAGCTGTGCCCTTAGTTTGCCCAAAATTGCGAAAGCAATGCACAACTCATACGGCCTATGGATATCATATCCTACGACCGACAGCTTTCAGTGAGCGCAAAGAATGCGTGAGCCACAACCGGCGGAATTTCCCGTAGCCAGACACATTACTGTTGCTCTGGTAAACCGAGAGCACCATAGCGGTGAAATAATTCTCTATATATCCCACTAATAACCTCACCTTGCAATTACCGACGAAAATATGAACTTGATTTTATCCACAAAGATAAAGCGAAGTCTCTATCGGCCATTATGGGTAGAGGTTCCGATCACTCAATCCTTCATAAGCAACATCGCCCATTCGGTGTCGACCTCTTGTTTTGGTTCATCTGAGCATATGCTTTTTCATGCGGATGGGTGGTGGCAGCCAAGACAGGGCTTTTCAGACTGCAAGCTTCAAGCGGTGTGTAAATCAAACACAGTAAGATTCCGGCTTATTGATGGTGGACATCAAGAACCGATAGTTACGAGCGGTATTAATGTTAAGACACTTGCTCGATTAAATGAAACTTGCGGGACTACTGAAAAGGTTTTCTATAGTAAGGACGTGCCGGTCCTGATGGCTATATACTACTCGACTAAACGATACGAGACCTTTAAATGATGTATAAGGCTGGGGCTATATACCTAAGGAAGATCTGAATAACCGCTGGTTTTTGCCCCTTTTCCGCAATCTTGGCGGAAAAGGGGCGCATTGGTCTTACGCTGCAGGTTTTTTATCAATCAGCAGGTTGCTGAAAGCGACCAGCAAATGCAGACGGTTGGTATACTTGGCATTTAAAAGCGATATGCGACTCCGATGCTCACGATAGTGGGGTCCACTTCCACTTCTGCCTGAACAGGGGCCGGGCCCAGGTTACCGGTGATATCCGCCTTGAAGGGTGCATATCTAACGTCAAAATTTGCCGACCAGTTATTGTGTATCTTCCAGCGAAAACCAGCCTGAACCGCAGGGGCCCATGTATCTTCGACGTCGAAGTCGGTTAGTGCGCGATCCTTTTCATCTAAAAAGAGAATCCGTCCTACACCCGCTCCAAAGTACGGAGAGAAGTTGCTACCCGTCAAGACATGATACTGAAGCGAAAGAATTACCGGACCATAATCTGTTTGACCAAGAAAAAGACCGGAGAGAGACTCTTCGCCCTGGAGGTCCGCACTAGCGGGAATGCCGCCAAAAATGTTGAATGCCAGCTGATTACTCAGAAAATACGACACGTCGAATGATATGGTCGTATCGTTGTTAATAGACAGGTTGGAATTTGGAACGGGGGCACCCCCCGCAGAGGCTGATCGCAAATCTTCATCGGTTAGAACTCTAGTGGCATTCAGCCCAACCACCCAGTCGCCTCTACTGTAAACCGGCTCAGATTGAGCGTTGGCCAGGCTCGCAGCAAGTGAAAGTAAAAGGAACGCCACTAACGAGACTTTACTAATTATTTTAGGTTTCATTTTTTTATTATCCTTTTTGGTATTAAAACAAATTGGCTTTAGGTAAAACTGCAATTTTTCGTAACACAAATGTCACTCATTGATGCTAGCTTGCCGGTTTACTGACTAATACTTCCCCATACTCAGAACGCAGCTTGTTTTTTAATACTTTCCCAGTGGCATTGCGTGGCAATCCTTCCACAAAGATCGCGCGATCCGGGATCTGCCACTTGGCGACTTTCCCCTGATAATGAGCAAGAAGTTCCTCCTCAGTAATATTTGCGTCGGGTATTTTTACTGCCAACAGGATCGGTCGTTCGTCCCATTTATCATGGGAGGCCGCCACTACGGCAGCTTCATTGATGGCAGAATGGCCCATTGCGATTCCCTCCAATTCGACTGTAGATATCCATTCACCACCAGATTTAATAATATCTTTTGAGCGGTCACGTATTGTCATAAATCCATCATCATTGATCGAAGCAACATCACCTGTCTCGAACCAACCGTCTTCCTCAAGAGTCTGATTTGGTTCAACACCGAAGTAATCGGCTACCACCCAATGACCACGGATGCGGAGATTTCCCTGAGCAATGCCATCTTCGGGCAGTTGATGACCGTCTTCTCCTACAATTTTGAGCTGCACCCCGTAGGGAGGCCGTCCCTGGCTTTCACGGATTTTGTTTCTTCCTTCCTCCGAAAGAGTATTGTGTTTCGACAGCAGTGCGTTGACGGTCCCGATCGGTGATGTTTCTGTCATTCCCCATGCATGGACAACTTCTACGCCATACTTACCACGAAACTCCGACATCATTGAGGGCGGACAAGCGCTACCCCCTATCACCGTCCGTTTAAGCGACTGTGCCGAGGAGCCAAGCTCGTCCAAAGCCGAGAGAAGTCCCTGCCAAATCGTAGGCACACCCAGCGCAATCGTTACGCTTTCTGAATCGATCAGCTTGACCAAACTTTGCCCATCCAGGCCAGGACCAGGCAACACCAGTTTGGCTCCAACCATCGCCGTAATGTAGGGTACCCCCCACGCATTTACGTGAAACATAGGAACAACCGGCATCACCACGTCCCGTGCCGATAAATTCAGTGCGTCGGGTTGAGCAGCTACCAGCGCGTGCAGAACGGTGGAGCGGTGTGAATAGAGCACCCCTTTGGGATTTCCGGTGGTGCCCGATGTATAGCAGAGGCTTGAGGCCTGGTTTTCGGCGATTTCAGGCCAATTCGCGTTAGGCGTTCCTCGCTGGAGAAACTCTTCATAAAACAACAAGCCTGGAAATTGCGCTGCAATTTCTTCGTCCGGTTCGGACATCAATACAAATTTCTCAACCGTCTCCAGTCGGTCTCGGATATTTGAAACAATGGTAAGGAACGTTTTGTCAAAGAATATGACTTTGTCTTGAGCATTGTTGATAACGTAAACGAGTTGTTCTGGAAACAGTCGCGGGTTAATGGTGTGACACACCATCCCGCCACCAGAGATGCCAAGGTAACATTCCAGGTGCCCCACGTTATTCCAACAAATGGTCGCGCACCGATCCCCCTGGACATAGCCTGCCGTTCGAAGCGCTGACGCAAGTTGTCGCGACCGCTCCGAAACAGTTGCCCAGTCAGATCGACTGGGATTTCCATCCGTTCCTATCGACACAATCTCAGCGTCTCCATGGTAGCGAGCAGCATGGTCGATCAAGGAATTCACGGTGAGCTCCATGTTCATCATTTGGCCAAGCACGTTTATCTCCTGTCGTTTTTGTAGTTGGTTGACGCGAGTATCTGGCGTCATTAAGGTCCAATGTAGAAGGCATAATCCGGGTTTGAACCTAAACATTTCCCAAGAGGATGTCGGCTGCATTTTCGGCAATCATCATGGTGGGTGCGTTGGTGTTACCGGCAACCAAACTGGGCATTATCGAGGCATCGACAACTCTTAGCCCTTCAATCCCTCTGACTTTTAATTCCGGATCAACGACTGAATCCGGATCCGCGCCCATACGACAAGTGCCAACGGGGTGGTAAATAGTCTCTGCATTTTCCCGGATAAAGTCCGCAATCTGACTGTCCGAAGACACCGAGTTTCCGGGCTTAATTTCTCGTTTACTATGTAAAGCCATTGTTGGTGCCCCGAGTATCCGTCGTCCAAATTTAACGGCCGAGATCATTGTTTTGATGTCTTCGGGGTTACTGAGATAATTGGGTTGAATCAACGGGTCGGCCAATGGGTCAGGGCTTTTGAGACCAATAAAACCGCGGCTTCTGGGCATTAGATCGCAAATATGCAAGGTGTACCCATACCCGGCCATCACTTTTCGTCCATGATCCTTCAGGTAAGTTGGCAAAAAGTGGAATTGCACATTTGGCCGTTCGCACGAGCGCTCGGATTTAACAAAGCCTCCGGACTCGGCAACATTACTGGTAAGAAATCCACGTCGCGCAAAGATATATGAGAATAATGCGCTCACGCCCCGAAACAGGAAACTGGGAGCAACGCCAATGGGCAAACGTGAGTTTGCCGCGTGCATGATCGTAATATCCAAATGATCAACCAGATTCTGGCCGACCTCAGGAAGATGATGCACAAGGGGGATCCCGTGTTTTCCAAGCTCTTCGCTATCACCGATTCCCGAAAGCATAAGTAGTTGTGGTGAATTAACCGCACCACCAGACAATATGACTTCACCGCCGTTATTGAGTCTAAGCTGGCGATATTCGCCCCCCTGGTTCAGTGTCACGCCGACTGCCCGCTTACCGTCCATTACCACCCGGGTTACCCGCGCGTCCGTTAGCACATCAAGATTAGGCCGGTTCTCCGCGACACGCAGAAATGCCTGCGCTGAACTCCAACGGCGACCATTTTTTTGTGTCACCTGGTAGAGTCCCAATCCCTCTTGCGTCTCTCCATTAAAGTCCGTGTTTATCGGGAGCTCTACATGAGGTGCCGCTCGAACAAAATCTCGACTCAACGGATTGACTGATTTGAGTTCACTTACGGTGAGCTCACCGCCCTCCCCATGGTAAGAATCTGCGCCAAAACGTTTATTATCTTCCAGTCGACGAAACAATTTTAAAGCGCGATCCCATCCCCAGAGGTCGGTCCCGGCAACTTGACCCCAGTGGTCATAATCGGCTTTGTGACCTCTGATATAGACCATGGCGTTGATAGAAGAGGACCCGCCAAGTGTTTTCCCACGAGGCCAAAACAGGCGGCGCTCCTTCAGATGTTCTTGAGGTTCGGTTTCAAGAGCCCAATTCAGCTTTTTACTATTGGAAAGGAGTGCTATACCTATAGGCATATGTATGAGTGGATTTTTATCCTTTGGGCCCGCTTCTAGCAACGCTACTCGCTTTGAAGAGTCCGCCGTAAGCCGATTGGCCAATACACAGCCCGCCGATCCCGCACCGACAATAATGTAATCGTACATAATAACTCTCTTATTATTTGATTATACTCAGCCCAGAATACGAACAGCAGCCTCTATAAGACGCCGGACCCAGGCTGTATAGGGTGGAAAAAGAAGATGCATAAGAGAATGTTTATCCTCCATCAACGCCTTTTCATGCGAAAAAGCGCGGAAACCGTATTCACCGTGTGCCGCCCCTATCCCGGAATTATTAACTCCACCAAACGGCAGGCCCGGATGTAGAAAATGCACAACTGTAAGGTTGACTCCTACAGCGCCGGAGCTCGTTCGCTCGATAATATCCGTGGCAAAAGCCTCGTTTTTGTCGAATATGTAAAGCGCAAGCGGTTTAGGGTTATCGTTGATTTTCTTGATAACCAGATCAATATCGTCGAATTCAATAACGGGTAAGATCGGGCCGAATAACTCCTCACGTGAAATATCCATGTCGCTCGATACATTTGAAATCAACGTCGGAGCAATAAAATTCTCTTCAGCATCTGTAACACCGCCTTCAAAGACTCTTGCACCTTTGTTTTTGGCATCATCTATCAGGTTTGAAACTCGCTGGAAATGACGTCGATTTACAATCCGGCAATAGTCGGCGGTCGATTTCTGGGCTTCTGGTGTTTTTCCATAGACTCGCCCAATTTCCGTTTTAAGTGCTTCATTGAATTGATCTGCGATATTAACGTGCACAAAAACATGATCTGGGGCGATACAGGTCTGTCCATTATTGGCAAACTTACCCCAGACAATGTTTCTCGCAGCCCTCTTTATGTTGGCATCTGGGCCAACAATGGTCGGGGACTTACCCCCCAATTCCAGTGTCACTGAGGAAAGGTTCTTGGCGGCAGCCTCCATGACCACCTTGCCTACCGCAGGACTGCCCGTGAAGAATATGTGGTCGAAGGGTAAGGCCAACAGTTTCTGCGCTACCGCGGCATCACCCTCAATCACGGAAACCAGATCGGGAGGGAAGGTTTCGGCGACAATGTTGGCAATCACCTTTGAGGTATGTGGTGTCATTTCCGAGGGTTTAATGATGGCTCCGTTCCCTGCAGCCAACGCTGAGACGAGAGGTCCGAGCGCAAGATTGAGCGGATAATTCCACGGTGCAATAATCAGGCACACTCCCTTTGGTTCTGGCCGAACATAAGATTTCGTGCCCAGAACACCAACGGATGCAGCCACTCGCTTCGGACGCATCCATTTACGCAAGTGTTTTTTAGTGTGTCGAATTTCCTGAAGCACCGGCAGGAGTTCAGTTAATTTGACTTCTGGAGCGGGTTTTCGAAAGTCCGCCGCGCAAGCCGCAATGATGTTTGATTCGTAGCGTTTAATTGAATCCCGCAGCTGGTCGAGCTGCGCTATTCGAGCCTCCAAGGTAAAACTTCCGCGACGCGCAAGTTGTGCCCGCTGTAGGGCCGCGAACGTTGAATCAATCGTATCGCTGGTTGACACATTGGGCAGCCCAACCTTCGCCAGACTAGCAATCTGCATTATAAAATCACCTCTTGCCGAACGAGACTGTTGTTATTTTCCATCGGATTACTAGTCTTCATAGAGGACATAGTCCTCTTTTGTGGCACCACAGTCCGGACAGCACCAATCGTCTGGAATATCTTCAAAACGAGTGCCGGCAGGGAAGCCTTCGGCTTCATCTCCGAGAGCTTCATCGTAGATATGGCCGCAAGTGATGCAGACCCACTTCCGATAGGTATCTTTTTGAGTCGAGTCTTTCGGCGATTTTGAAGAGTTAGGCTTGGGTTTCGCTTTGGGCTTTGTTTTATTTTTAGCTGAAGGAGTAGATGCGCCCGTTGCTTTCTGCGATGCTCCCTCGGTCTTAGCTTGGCTGGCAGGGCGGACCGCTGTATTGGTTGCGGACACCGAAAGTTCCGGGTTCGCTTCTTGAAGCGCAACGAAGTCAACCTTATCCCTGACGGCACAGTCTGGACAGGACCAGTCTTCAGGAATTTTTTCCCATGTCGTTCCTGCAGGAAAGCCTTCGTGCGGATCACCAACCACTTCGTCGTATACATAACCACAATCAGGGCATTGATACTTAGCCATTTAGAGCACCTTTCAAACGATATTATTGTCTTTGTTTTGGTAGCGCCCGACGCGCACCCTCTTTCAGGTGCACGTCAGAGGCTCTTTTTCTGCAACGTAAATAAAGTAAACGAGGTATATAAGTTCCGATTAGCCGATCATTTAGCCGCGGCGGTATCGACTGATTCAGAATCAGTCCCACCAAATTTACGCTCATAGAATTCACGCTTGCCGGGTTGAATCTGAATCTTATCGAGATCTCCTTTAGCCCAATCCAGCACCCGGTGGTCCATTATCGAACGAAACCATGAGGGAAACATTGCGGCCAGGAACATCCCGGGATATCCCGATGGTAAGGAAGGCAGGTCTTTGAAGTCGCGAAGCGATTGATAGGACCTTGTAGGATGGGCGTGATGGTCGGAATGTCGTTGCAAATGAAACAGAATCAGGTTCGACATAATATGGTTTGAGTTCCATGAGTGGTGCGGTTGTTGACGCTCATAACGTCCATCCGACATCTTCTCGCGCAGCAATCCGTAATGCTCAATGTAGTTGGCGCTGGTCAGCTGCCACCAGCCAAAGGCCATTTGAATGGGCAAAAAGATCAGCATTAAGGGACCAAAAAACGCCAGCAATCCCGCATAAAGCACAGCGGTCAAAATCATAGGCTGAAGAACTTCGTTCTCCAGGCTCCAGACACTTTTTCCACAACGACTGAGGCGCTGTTCCTCTAAATCCCATGCCCGCTTGAAAGCACCGGGAATTTCACGCAGTGAGAATGAGTAAATGGACTCACCCATGCGGGATGTCGCCGGGTCCATCGGCGTAGCCACATCACGGTGATGCCCCTTATTGTGCTCAATGAAGAAATGACCATATCCGACCACGGCGAGGACAAGCTTCGCCATCCAACGGTCAAACGTTTCTTTTTTATGGCCAAGTTCGTGGCCTGTGTTCAGAGCCAGACCATTCACGATTCCCAGGGAAAGGGCCAATGCCAGAAACTCGAAAACATTCATTGGTTGCGTGGATACCCACCAGGCACTGACAATCAAGGCCGCATAATGAATAGGAACAGTTAAGTAGGTCAGTACCCGGTAGTAACGATCCTGTTCAAGCCGAGGCACGGCCGACTCGGGGGGGTTGGAAAAATCCTCTCCAAACATGGCATCAATCAAGGGAACTGCGCCATACCAAAGGATCAACACCAATCCGTACCAAATGCTCCATCCAGTTTGGGATACCAAATAAAGGCCAATAAGAGGCGTCGCTGGCCACAGCACAGAAAGGACCCACAGGTGGCGTTTTCTGTCCACATAACCTTCGGCATCAGGGTCTCTCTGAAGAGACTCTGTTGTTAAGACATTTTCTGACATTGACATTAGGATCACCTTATTGTTTTTCAGCTTGATCATTTTTCTACATTGTGCGAACACCGAGTCCCTCAGGTGAACGGACAAGTTGTAGGCATGAACAGGTTTGGCCAGAACCGGAGATCAAACAACTACTCTAAGGGGTAGTTTTCGCACTAGACATCTATCAATATGCTTTCACCCCATAGCGCCCTCGCGTTTCGGGGAGACGAAGCAGGAGATCGGATTGTCATGACCCGCCATAGCTTGGAAGACTGGTGTCGGAGGATGTCTGAAAGGATGTGGGCTCGTCAGTGTTTCATTACTCAAGGGTGTTTAGACCGCTATTGCCTGAGCGCTTCTGCTACGCCTGAATCAAAGGTAGTTCTGTATCGGGCCCCGCCAGGCTATGGAAAATCTGTACAAGTGGCCTTGGCAGCAAACACTCGCGAACTGGAACTTGAGAGCGCCGTTTATATCAATACCCGGTCGTGCCCTGACTCATGTGACGTTAATGGCAGTTTGTTTGCAGCGTTAGTTTTATATCAACTCGAAGGAGTTGAATCCTGGCGCACGATAAAAAGTGACATCGACACCATCGAAGTTCTTCGAAACGCACTGTGTAATGCAAAAAAGACGATAAGAATTTGCCTTGATGGGGTTGGCGAGGCTAAACATACCGCGGATTTGATTGAGGATTTAATCTGTGAAACACCGAGCAATGTGAAATTTTTCATTGCACCGAGTCGCGTCGGGGCGTTGCCACGTTTGTCTATGATGGCGGGTGTTGTAACGTATGGTGCTGATGAACTTGTATTTACAGAAGAGGAGGTTAGTGAATTATCGGGTATGGGTGGCCCCGAAGCCAGCAACATCATAAAAGCGACCGGTGGATGGCCAGCACTTGTCAGGCTTATGTGCCGAACCCCAAACCCAAATCTCCCCGCAGCGACTTGGCCGGAAACTCGCTCGTATTTCAGGGACAACCTCTTAACTGCGTTACCCAATAGTACGAGGACCTTTCTTTGCAATGCAGCGATGCTCGAAGTAATCAGCGCTGAATGCTATGGCTATGTCTATAAGACAGAAGAGGCCGACCGGGAAATTACGTTTCTTAACGAACATTATGCTCTTTTAGCTCCCACCGGGACTTCTGCTGATCGTATGGATATGCACCCTGTGCTGCGAGAGTATTTGCGTAGTTTATTTAACACCACCCAACGAGAACGTCGCTCGTATGTACTGAAACGGGTCGCGTTCTGGCATTGGCGTAGGGGAGAGTACCTCCATTCAATCAATGCAGCTCTGGAAGCCAGTGACCATCGATGGGCTCGCGTCGTAAGTGACAGCATTATCCTGGACGTGGCACTCAGACAGGGTGAAATCGAAGTACTTCGTACCTGGTTTGGAAAAGTACCGGCTCGTACGATAAAAAAAATCGCTGCCTTGAGCATAGGTTACGCGTGGATTTTGTATTTCAGCCAACAAGCTCGTCAAGCAGAGGAAATACTGGTTAGTTCGCTTCATCCGAGCTCCAGGGGGGTGGGCGATCTTGATGAGGAAGGATGGCGGGAATTGGTTAATGCGATAGGCAAAGCTACACAGGATAAATTACTGGAGAGTCAGGTTCTCTGTCAAAAATGGATAGACGCCTTTGGCGACCGTAACATGGTTGGCAAAGGCGCAGCACTTACTTGCCAGGCATTCATTGCCTCCAGTGGACGCCATTTTGAAGAGTTGGAGCGATTGTCCCATCGAGCGGCTGTGGCCATCCAGTCATCCAATCAACATTACGCTTTTATTTGGCTTAAAACTGCAGAAATTCAGGGTGAACTGTTCAAGGGGGACATCGCCCGAGCAAGGAGTGTGTTGCTTCAAGCGAATAAAACAGCAGAAAAGATTCAGGTGCCAAAAACTTTTTTAAATAAAATGTTTGGCACCCTTGAGTTACAAATCCTGCACGAACAGAACCATCACCTGGTTACCCAGGAATCTGCACAGGCTTCGTTCGATTTCGCTTTGAACTATGGCGTTACAGATATTCTGTGGGGGTGTACACAGGCCTACAGCCGTTTTCTGTACCACCAAGGGTTCCGAGATAGAGCCATGGCCTTGTTGGAACAATCCCGCTTAGCCTCCTGCGAGCGAGAGCTCTCTCGTCTAAATATCCTGACTAAAGTTCAGTTAGCTGAGTTTACTCTCCTGAACAACGAGGAATTGGGTCCACCTATACTCCCCGATGAATGTGAGCTGACGTTCCTGCCAAATCAAAACCAGGCCATTCAAGCACGTATGGCCCTGGTAACCTCAATGTATAGACTACGGCTTGGGAAACAGTTTGGTGTCGCCGAAAAATATGCCAAACAAGCACTACAAAGCGCCAGCGCAATTTCAGACGCTAGAACCAGGATCGCCGCCCACTATTGTCAGGCCCTGGCAGCGTTTGCCCTCGGTTCATCAAAATCGGCGAAGCGCATGATTCTTGATGCAAACCTACTTTCGGAACATTTGAACTGTCACTTCACACGGCTCTGGATCAAAGAAGCGCTACTTTCTCTTAGCCCCCTTGCTCAGGATCTTTTTAACGATCTGCCAGACGACTCTGAAGCTAAAGCTACGAAGGATCCCGATGTCAGAATAGAAGACTCCAGCGTGCCACCTGTGCCCGGCAATGCCCACTCAACCATCACGATAAAGCAGATTTCTCTGTTGAAATGCGTAAGCAACGGAATGACCAACAGAGAAATCGCTGAACGGCTTCTTGTGACGGAGGATACCGTCAAATGGCATATGAAGAAGATTTTCAGCGAACTTAAAGTAACCAACCGGGTTCAGGCAGTCACTGAAGCTCGACTGCGCGGACTTTTATAGTGCTACAAAAACAAAAGAGGAATCGAGCGAATATGCAAAAAATAGTTATCATTGGCGCTGGAATAGCCAGCCTGACCGCCGCAGAGGCTCTTGTTAGTGGCCAATTAAAATGACCCACTACTGGCCATTAATTTTGACCCACCTCCGAGTGGCCGTCAGGCCACAGAACCAGCTACTGTCCCCCGCTTTTATCGATGGCCGGGGGCATGTCAGTGAAGGAGTGGGTTGTGATACACAAGATCAAGGCACTGCACGATAACGGCAAAGGGCTGTCGATCCGCGCCATCAGTCAGGAACTGGGGTTGTCCCGGAATACCGTCCGCAAGTATTTGCGGATGAATGAGAGTGCGATATCGGAACAGCTTGAAGATCCCTCACGCAGCAAACGCCTCGACGATCACCGGGATTATCTGGTGCATTTGCTCCAGCAGTTTCCCAGACTCAGCGCCGTCAAGATTGCCCGCAAGCTGCAAGCGAAGGTTGGTGAGTTACCGGCCTCGGACCGTTCCATTCGCCGCTATGTGCGGGTGCTCAAGGAGGAAGTCGCCTCGGCTCAGATGCGCTACTACGAGCCTATCCTGGATGATGTCCCCGGTGTTCAGTGTCAGGTGGACCCTGGTGAGTTGCGTGGTGTGTTGATCGGTGGCGAAGAGCGCACGCTGCACTTCGTGGTGTTCGTGCTGTCCTACTCGCGGCTGATGTACGTGGGCCTGGCCTTCCGCCCTCTGGACACCCAGACCTTTATCCAGCTCCACGATGAAGCCCTGCGGTATTTTGGCGGTCTGCCGGAGGAATGCGTTTACGATCAGACCAAGCTGGTGGTGATCAACGAGCAGTACCGGGAACTGACCCTCAACCAGCGGTTCCATGAGTATGCGACTACGGCCGGGTTCCGGATACATGCCTGCGAAGGCTACGACCCGGAGAGCAAGGGCAAGGTGGAAGCCGGCGTGAAGTACGTCAAGCAGGATTGCCTCTACGGTGAGGTCTTCCGGGACCAGGAACACGTGCGTCAGCACGTGCAGGACTGGGTTGAGAGTGTGGCCAATGTCCGCATCCACGGCACCACCGGCGAGCCGCCGGGGGAGCGGTTCGAACGGGATGAGCGAGAACGCCTTGAGGCTTACCTGTCACCAGCTTGCGTGCAGCCTGTAGTCCACGAGACACGGCGGGCCGACAAGACCGGCCTGATCGCCTGGAAGGCCAACAAGTACTCTGTGCCCATGGCCTGGCAACAGGCCCGAGTGGGCGTTCTGGAGTCCGGCGGTCAACTCCACATCAGTGACCTGAACACCGGCGAAGTCATTGCCAGCCATGCGCTGTGTTCCGACAAGGGCAAGGTGATCAAGAACACCCATCACTACCGCGATCATGCCCAGCGGGTGACCACCCTTGAGAGCAAGATCAATGAGATGATCGGTAGCGAAATCGGGCAACGGTTGTGCCAGCAACTCAAGTGTTCCGAGCCCAAGGTCTATAAAGATCAGTTAGTGGCTACCCGTGATCTGCTCAAGCGCCATGCGCCGGTGGATCCGGTGTTGCTCACGACTCTGGCAGAGCGTCCCGGCATGACCGCCACACGGCTGCAAAGCTACCTTGAAGCGGCCCAGGCCGCCGTCCTCCGGGAACGGCAGCCGGAACCGCTACCAGAACCCAAGCAAGCGCTGGATCTGAGCGCTTATCGCCGTGTTGGCCACTCCAGTGGCCAGGGGGTGACCCATGAGCCAGCTTGAACAGACCGTGTCCCGTTACCGCAGCCTGCGTCTGAGTGCGGCCGCGGATGAACTTACGAACCTGCTGGCCGAAGCAGAAGCCAACGAGATGTCCTACCTGAGCTTCGCGGACAGGCTTGCCGAACACGAACTGATCCAGCGCCAGGATAAGCGCATCAGCCGAAACCGGAAGATGGCCGCGTTCCCCGCCGATAAGCGCCTGGAGAGCTTCGACTACCGGCACCAGACCACCATTAACAAGCGCCAGGTCAATGCCTTGCTGGACTTCCAGTTCATCGACGAGCGGAACAACCTGGTGTTCATCGGCCCGCCCGGTGTCGGCAAGACCCACCTGGCCATCGGGATCGGCCATAAGGCGGTGGAAGCCGGTTACCGGGTGTTGTTCCGCAATGCCCTGGATCTGGTGGAAGAGCTGGAGCTGGCCGAGATGAAAGGGGAGCTGAAAAAGCGGGTCAGCGCCTTGGCCAAATACGACCTGTTGATCATCGACGAACTGGGCTATCTACCCATGACCCGGCAGGCCCGGTACAACCTGTTCCAACTGATCAACAGTCTGTACGAATACCGGTCCATCATCCTGACCACCAACAAGGACTTTACCAGTTGGGGCGAGTTCTTCCACGACGACAACGTGGCGGTGCCGATCATTGACCGGGTCATCCACCACTCACACATCTTTATGCTGGGAGGGGAAAGCTATCGGCTGAAGCAGAAAACCACGAACTAGACTATGAAAGGTGGGTCAATTTTATTGGCCAAAGGTGGGTCAAAATAAATGGCCATTGACAGCTCTCCGCCAGAATGGATTCGACGGAACGATTACCATTTTGGGCGAGGAAAACACGCTGCCTTACCAGCGTCCCCCGTTGTCCAAAGCCTATTTGACCTCAGATGAGTTGCCCTCGCCAACTCCGATCCGTTCTCCTAATTTCTTTCGGGACAACAAAGTTGAATTTGAACAAGGCGGTAAAGTAATAGCGCTTGAACGATCGGCAAAGCAAGTAGTGATTCAAGGCGGCAGGAAAATTAAATACGACACGCTGATTTTGGCAACAGGAGCGAGGCCACGTCCTATTGATTTACCTGGTGAGAGCGCAAAAAATGTTTTCTATCTCAGGAATCTTGACCACTCCACCGCATTACGTAATGCCCTGTTAGCCCCGGAATGCGAGAAGGTGGCCATTCTCGGCGCGGGTGTTATCGGGCTTGAAGTCGCCTCCGCTGCCAATCTACAGGGAAAACAAGTCTCTGTGTTTGAGGCCAACAGCCGAGCGATGTGTCGAGTAGCGTCACCATTAACAAGTAATTTTGTCAGAAACCGCATGGCCTCCGCCGGCGTAATGTTCTACTTCAATGCTAGCGTCAACCAGATTCTCACTGAGGGAGACCGAGTTTCCGGTATCCGTTTGTCCGACGGCACTACCAAACCCGCAGACGTCGTTGTTATCGGTATAGGAGCCATCCCCAATGCCGAACTTGCGCAAGACGCAAACCTGGATTGCGACGGTGGTATTATAGTAGACAGCGGCATGCGTAGCTCCGACCCTGACATATTTGCGATCGGAGATTGCGCTAAAGCCGTCAACGTTTCCACCAATACACCCATCCGAATAGAAACTATTCACAATGCCATGCTTCAAGCACAAATTGCGGCGGCTCATATTTGTGGTAAACCGTCTCCGCCTGCCTCTCCTCCTCGTTTTTGGTCAGATCTCAACGGCATGAAAGTCCAGTGTATTGGAATCGCCACTGGATACGACCGAATTCAGCGGCGTCCCACAGAGAGTGACAATGCCTGTGAATTCTGGCTCTTTTCCGGAGACCGGATGATCGCAGCTGAAACGGTCAATCTTCCCACCCGGCAAGCCAAGCTATCTAAAGCTCTCTCCGGGTAAGTGTAAGCGAGATGGGATGCAGCTCATTCTCATCTCTGAGATTTCTATGTGTCGAGCCTCGTGACTGAGCATATCCAGCTGCAGGGGGATTCTGGCCCTCCCACAAGCTCTGCTGTAGAGCAGGAGATACAGAATCGCCCAGCCCAGCTGTGATGGCCACAGTGACCAGTCATTCACCCGGGGCTTACCTAACGACCAGGAAAGTGGAGCAATTGCCAAAGCGATTATTCAGATGGGACATAGCCTAGGACTCGATGTACTGGCCGAGGGAATTGAGACCAAAGAGCAAGAAAACCATCTCCGAATCCTTGGCTGTGATGCGGGACAAGGCTATCTATATGCTAAGCCGCTCTCAGTCAAAAGGTGCGAGGAGTACCTACAAGTTACTGACTGGGTTTAATTGGCCCGATGGTGGTCATCGAATCAATTTGGGATCACCGGACGCTTAGTGTGCGCCGGCGTTATCGCACCATCTGAACGTTCGCTTTGCGACCGAAGCCAACTTTTTACCTCTATTGTCGGTGAGACTTCGATCTAAATTGATGCAACCTGAAGGCGGGTGAACAGGTACCCCAAGGTTGGGGATGTCTGCGGTTCGTTGCAAAAACGGTGGCCTAAGCCTTTTTTTGGTGGTTGAAAGGCGAGGAGCTCTCCAAAATATCGATTATTCATGCTCCTATTGATTCATTGTTGTGGAATTTCGCTTTGCATTCGTGAGAGGTTTGGTCATATCCGGTGGGTGAATCCTTAGCGATTCTTATACGATAGAATAGTCACGACCCAAACAACGGACAATGCGAACAACACCAAGGCCCAGAGTGCCCAATTCATGGCGAAAGGGTCTATCGAAAATTGAGAGAAATAGGCCGGAAACGGAAAGGATATCATCGTGGCCGTCATGAAGGCCACGGAAGAGAACAAGAATAGAAAAGCCACATTGGAGTTGAACAAGGCGGACACACGCGCCAGGCCCATTAAAGCGATCGGCATCAGCGCCAAAACCAGCCAAGTCGAATCCGACAATTCCATCCTCAAATATCCAGATCGCATTTCAACATGCTGCCATCGGATTGAGCGACCCAAATATGGCCGTTCACACGATGCGGACAAGGTTTGCCGCGACTCTGGGCATTCGCGTTTTCGTAATAGGCGCGTATGATTCTGCCGTGGTTTTTACCGGCTTTTCGGCGCATCTCACGAAGCTTTTCTGCGGTCGTCGACATTGCCGAGGTCCTCTAATTTTTTGGGGGCCTTAAACGCTGTAAGCGGAGCCAGGCTGCGATAGAGCAAGAATGTTGCTGGAATAACCGCGATGCTTCCGTTTAACAAAACGAACACAGCGGCGGTCAATAAACCGACATCGTTCTCGGTAAAAACCTCACTGCTGACCACAGAGAGCCAGGCCAGCGCCAAAATCAGTCCCAGAATCGCGGCACATGACAGTCCAATGCGAAGTTTTGTATTGATCTTCAGCTGACCGCTCCGAGTGAGCTCTCCTGCCATCAGCCATTTAACGATATTGATCTCGCGCGATTTGTTACCGCCGCTCACCTCTTCCAGTCTTTCCTTTTGCTGTCTCGTCAAAGACCGACCATACAAAATTTTTTGCTCGGCTCTCTTCCATTGGATAAAGGCCCGTTCAGAACCAAACTTGTCTCCCTTCTCAATCGCTCGGTCGATTTTCAAGAATGCCAAGTAGCGCATGATAATCTGGTCGAAGCGACCAAACAGCAAAAGCCCGAGAAAATCCTCTCTACTCATATGCAAGCCCTTTAACGAGGAGGGAATCGTCTAACCCAATGACTATCCGACCAATTTCTCGGAATAGGTGGCTCTTGAAACGTACAGGTCCCTAAAAACCTTGACTCGTTCTTCAAGGTCCAAAAGCCTACCCGATCGATCCCTGCACAGGTGATCACACTCAATGTAGATACTTTCTACCTCTGCTGGAGCAATCCGAGGGCAGGATGTTTGTTTGCCGTCGTCATGAAACAACATTGATAGATCTACCCCACAACGAATCGCAAGAGACAGATATTCAGAGTTTGGTGACCTGTCACCCTTTTCATACAAAAGTTGGGTTGCCGGTCTAACTCCACATGCCACCGCGAAATCTTTCTGGGTCATTCCAAGACGTTTGCGCTCTGCGACCAATCTTTCGTGAAATTTCAAATTTTTCTCGACCGTCGAAATGTGTATAAAAAACTTGAATACTTTTCATTATAGATCTACGTTTGAGGTATTCAAGAATACACAAACGTTAGGTTTTGATGAAGAGCCCAGAAACAGTCAAAAAAGAGTTCCGTCTCAGAGGCCTCAGTATCAGCGGGTGGGCCAAGCGAAACGGCTTTTCTCAAGCATTGGTGTATCAGGTGCTTGCCGGTAGGCGCGTGCCAGTGCGCGGGGAAAGTCACCGAATTGCTGTCCAGCTGGGTTTAGTCGATGGGCGCGAGGAAGGATACGAAGCTCTCGAATCGGTACTCAAACAAAAACCGCGTGAGGTAGAAAATATGGAGAGCTAGAAAAAGAAAAACCGAAACCAATGACTTGGCTCCGGTTTTTGGGAAGGCGTTACCTTCGATTCGCACTCCAAGTATCGTCTCCCCAGATTCCCTCGTCAAGTACCGATAACGAAATTTAGGTTCGCGGTTAGCGCTCGGCTATGAGAAAGCCATGCCCCTGCGAGCCGGAGGGATTCTCATGCTTTATGCAAATCAATTCGAACGTTATTGCTCTGCTCGCGCAATTACTCCATTGGCCCTTGAATACATCACGGAAACGCGTGATTCAGAGCCATCGCGCACAGTTGGCACCAGAGCTCGATCCAATGTCTGCTCTTCTGTTGTTTCAGAAAAAATGGGTCGATCCATCACGACGGAGAGTCACACCGCAGAGCGAGCGTTCACTATTCTTTCGGAATTCGATGAGGGCGTTCTGGAATTTTGGGACCAGCCGCCTCCCATCAAGGTCGAGATGGTGAATAAAGGAGATAAAGCTCAGAGAGTCAGCTATACGCCAGATTTTCTGTTGCTGACCCAGTCCGGTCCCGTCGTCATTGAAGTTAAGACGCTGGAAAAACTGGAAGAGTTGATTGTTGAGCGCCCCAAGAACTGGGTAAGAACAGAAAAAGGAGAATTTCAGTATCTACCCGCCCTGAAATCTTTTCAGCGCGTTGGTTTAGAACACCGAGTCTTTGCCTACTCATCCGAGCAAAGATTCAAAGTGTCCAACCTGGATCTGATCCTCAAATCTCGGAAATTGCCAAAGATCGAGGCTTCCCTCGGCCATCGTTTATCCATGGCCCTCGAAGAGGTGTGCTGCTGGGATCTTGAGTCTCTCAAGCAAAAGCTGAAATTAGAGTCTTACGGTCCACTTCTTCAGCTGATCGACCGCGGTGATCTTTATGCCGACCTGGAAACGCAGAATCTCGCCAGTCCTCGAGACGTTTATGTTGCTGCCTCTCGGCCGATGCTGGAGCAGGTTCAGGGTTTGCGAGAGCAGCTTTCGATTTATGGAGACCACTCTGCGCTGGCTATTGCTGCCAGAGTCGTTCCACGCCAGAGCGACGCGGCAAAGGCCATGGAGAGATTGGAGAAACTCGAGAAGGGCGAGTTGCCTCAAAGAACCTCCAGACGATATCGAGCCCTAGTCAAGAAAGGAAGAAAAGAAGGCCTGTCACCGTTTCAGAGCTTGCTCCCGTCTCACTATTCTTCAGGGAATCGTCTGCGGAAGATCTCGAAACGGTCAGAGGACTTTTTAACCACGTTCTTAACCAAGACCTTCGCTGAATCTCAGGGACTGTCCAAGTATCGAGGTTTTTCCGCCTACGTCCATGCTGCTCTTTCGCAAGATCCGCCGGTTGATCCAGTAGGCAGAACAACGTTTGAGGTACGGCTCAATCAGCTTCCTGCAAGAGTGGTTGCGGCTGGAAGGCGCGGAAGGCGTGGCGAAAATGCGACAAAGGAATCGTCAGACCCTACAAAGAGATCGCTGAAGCCATCTTTGCCCTGGCAGGTCTGTGCCATTGATCACTACAAAGCTGATGTTTTTGTAATCATTCACTCCGGTGACAAAGAGGTCTTTGTCGCGCGCCCCTGGATTACGGTAATGATCGATCTTGGCACCGGAAAGCTGGTGGCGCTTACGGTGTCATTGAGAGATCCCTCCAAGGTGGCCTGCGCAAAAGTGATCAGAGAGTGTGTGCGGCGCCATAGGCGCCTGCCTGCTGAGATCATTGTGGACCGCGGAAGCGATTTTCAGTCGGTCTTTTTCTCGTCGTTGTTGGCTCATTACGGCGTTACTTTGTCAGTAAGACCTGCGGCTAACCCACGATTCGGCGGGGAGATCGAAAGTTTTTTTGGCGCATTCAAGAAGCACTGGTTGTCTCAGCGCTCCGGAAATATCGCCGACCACATGGAGGCCCGGTCGGTGGACGGCGAAAAGGCACCAGCGAAAAGCGCGATCCTCAGCCCGTTTGACCTGTATCAGGAACTGCAGCACTACGCCGCCTGGCGTGATGCAAGGCCGAATACCCTCACGTCTCTCTCCAACAGCGATGCATTCGAAAAAGGACAGGATGAGTTTTCTTTCATCGGTATTACCGTGAATGATGGCCCAGAGTTCCGTTTGGCTACCTCAGTCGAATCGAAGGCCTACACTGTGAACTACGAGAGAGGCTTCCACATTGGTGATTTCTGGTATTACTCGCCCTCAATTGCTTTAGTCAGGGGAAAGAAATCTCAGCTTGAGGTTCGAAAGGATCCGGAGAACCCTCACCTTATTCACGCCCTAATAAACGGCAAATGGGAGCCCTGTTTTAGTAGCCACATAAACGCCTTTTCCGCGCTCTCACCCATGAGCCAGTTTGAGCAGGGCTTGCTGGCGCTAGAGGGGCGCAACCTCCGACAGAAGATCAAGCAACAAGCCGACACGGACCTGGCGGGCCTCATTGCCCAGATGGACAGCATGCGTGATTCGGGACAGACACCGATCATCGCGATCCCCGAGCGCACTCACCAAAAGTCCAGTGATGACGATGTTCTCAGTGACCTCGATCTCAGCAACCTCCGGACGATCAGTGTGGAGGCGTGGCATGCTCAACATTAACTCCATCCATGACTTGAAGATCACTCACCGGCATTGGGAGGAGGCATTAGCCACGTCCTTTGCGCTTTTGATTTCGGTGCCGCCCGGTGATGTCGTCTGTATTACCGGCCCCTCAAGAGTTGGGAAAACCCGATTGGTCCTGGAATTGAATAAACTGCTCGTTGGCGAAAACGGCGTTAACGAGACTGGGTTTATGCCCACGGTAGTCGTCGAAGCCGTCAACAGCGGCCCTAATGGGTCCTTTTCTACAAAGGCCTTTATTCTCAGGATGCTGGATGCGTTGAAACATCCTGTCTACTCGTCCACCAACAATGAATGGGGCGCCAACCCGGCCTCCCACAAGGTTCAGCGAGCGACCGAAGCGGAACTCAGAAGAGCGCTGGAAAACGCCCTTCGCGCGAGGCGGGTCAAGTACCTGTTTATCGATGAGGCGCAGCATGCCCGTTATGCCAGCAAAGATGCTCAGGGTGCCTTCGCGGTGATGGATTCATGGAAATGCTTGGCGCAGAGCGTGGGAGTTGTGCTCGTGATTGTCGGCGCCTATCCGATTCTCCAGATCATTCGAAACTCACCTCATCTGGTCGGGCGCAAGCACCAGGTCCACTTGCCCCGCTATCGGTTTGAGAACGCAGACCTTAAAGAGTTTGCGGCCATTCTGATGGCGTACAGGACTCACTTGGATCTCTGCCCCTCCTTGGGTGATCTGGTAAAGCACGTCCTTTTGTTTCACGAAGGCACGGAGGGCTGTATTGGCTTGTTGCGTGCCTGGCTTTTGAGAGCTCAGGCAAGAGCGAGGGCTTTGGGTGGGCAGGTGTCGATGAATGATCTAGTGCAAACACGCCTGTCAGACGACGACTTGCTCGCCGTTGGTCGAGAGATACGCGAGGGTGAATATTTGCTCTCGTCCACCTCGGAGAGCGGCCGCAATCCAGCACAAGAGGAGCAAATAGAGAAGAGACCCCGGGGCGCTGGAAAGCCCAAGCCTTTCCAGAAAAAGCCAGTTCGCCGGAAACCCGGGCATAGGACGACACTCGCAGGATGACAAATTTGCAGCTTTTGCCCTTGTCGTTGGAGGGGGCCGGTACAAGCGAGGTCGAATCTTTGCCGTCTTACCTCTATCGCCTGGCGCAGCTGCATGGGTTATTCGTTGGTGAGCTCGTAAAGTTTATTGGCTCGTCGATTGGGAAAGGCCCAGAAGTTCCGGGAGACGTGGCGTTACCGAAGCATCCGAAGCCCGACGAATTGGTCCGCCCCAGTCAGTCCACTGTCCTCCTGAAAACATACCTGGAGAACGGTGGGGTTCAGCCGCTCCAAGAGAGCATTTTTTGGCTTCTGGAACATACCCTGTGCCGATCCGCGGGCTCCATTGTGAAAGGCTTCCGCTGGTGCCCTGAGTGTTTCTCAGAGCAACAGGCGCTGGATCGCCCCTGCTACTTCAAGCTCATCTGGCATCTTGGTGCAGTCCAGAAATGCCCGCTGCATCGGACGCCCTTTCTTAGCGAGTGTGAACACTGTGGATGTGATCAGACAAGTTACAAGCGGGCCGGGTCGTTCGACAGATGCGCGCAGTGTGAGGCGAACCTGGCGCTCAGGAAAAAGCCCCTCTCACCCAACGTTATTTCGGCCTCATGGCAGGACATTGGTCTGGACGTGGTTCATTTGCTCGATCAAGTGGCGGACAAAAAGCCATCGGAGCTCCCAGAGGACGGAGTTCGCCTATCGCTCAACGATATTTTTGATAATTATTGGCAACGCCGGGAAGAGGAGAAGCTCTACCAGCATCTTGGCCGGGACTACCTGCTTGCAATGATGTTTGACCAAACACCCGTGAGCCTGGACATGGCGCGCAGGATTGCCTTTAGGCTGGGACTGTCACTTTTCGACCTAGTGTCCGGGAATGGTGGCAAAACCACTCAGACACTGATTCAGGATTCTCTGTTTGAGACGCTGCCAGACTACCTCCAACCCATCCATCGTCATCGTCACAACCACAAAGTGGTTCTGAGAAGGATCAAAGCCGCGGTCAGAAAAAGCCCGGAGCCGATGTCGCTCAAAGCACTGGCAGGAAAAGTCGGGATTTCCGTCGGATACATGGACTACCAGCACCCGGCGCTCGCGGCGGAGATAAAGCTACGTCATCGAGAGTTCCAGGCTCAGAAACAGTTGCGAAAAACCTACCAGGCCCAAAGGATCGCCTTGGATTTCTTTCTGTCGGAAAAATACAGTGAAGAGCCCCAGTCGCGGAAGCGGGCTTATAAAGTGTTGCGTGACGAAACGGGACTTCCAAAACACCTTCTGAAGAAGGCAATAAAAACTGCCTACTTTTCGCTAAACGGCAGTGCTGATTATGGTATTGGGCTGAGGCTGCCAACGACAGATTGACGGCTTCGGTGGAAAGCTTAGTGTTACGAAACAATGGGTAGAACCTGGGCGCTTCCTCCAAGTTGCGATTGCAGATGCCACTACTGTTGGCCGCATGTGTACTTTCTAAACAAAAGCGAACATTTGAGTTCGGGCTTTCCTCCGGCTTCCAAGTTAAGCAGGCGAAATCTTCACCATCAAATCTGATGGGACTATCCAATCAGTTTTTTCTGTAGTGAAAGAAATCAAGACAGGCGCTTCTGCAGTGAAAGCATATGACTGAAGAAGCGTCTGCTTTAAAGTTTAAAGTACTAAAGATCACGGGCTTGCCGTGCTTCAGCAATGCTACCCGCATTAGTTACATTGGTATAGCCCGCACTTTCCAGGGCGGATTTAGCGATGCCAGCTCTGTTCCCGCTTCGACAATATAACTTCAACTCTGCATCTCGGTCGGGAAACCGTTCGGTGACTTGCTCGACGATGTCACCATGAGGAATAAGCGGATCTCCGTCAATGTGATCTTGCTTATACTCAGCCTCTGTGCGGACATCAATCCACGTCGGTGCCGCTTGAGCCAAAGCCGGTGACAGCGCCAATATCAGAAAAATCAGGACGAACCTTAATAAGAAAAATGTTCTCATAAAAACTCCTTACACCATGGTTGCGGAAGAACTATACGCTCAGTTTGCTTTTGTGATTTCTTAAGTAGTCACAAATTCAAATGAGCATTTCCATACTATTACTAGGATTTCATAGTCGTTTACAAAAATTACATGCACTGAAGCAACGAGGCGGTTCGTCCTCGCGGTACATTGATGTCAACACGACATTCAAGGTCAAAAGCTCATGCCAAACTGATAAACAAGTGTCCCAAGGGCAAGTCCGTTCACCCATCGCGCCCCTATTTATGAGCCCCAAGGGACACAATCTCCGATTAGTCGACCACTACGGTAATAGGGGCTTGAATTACATGGTTCGTTGCAGCGAGAGTCAGTGGTTGCTTGAGGCCTGGATGATCAGGCTATTTTGAGGTTACTATTTGTCGGATCCTGGATTGGGATCAGAGCTTTCCAGGCGTCATAGGCGCTCAGGAAAACCCTGCCAGTGAGTTCCTCGCAAAAGTGAGTGCGTTGCAATCCATCCATAACAGGACCTTTCACCTCACACAGATGTAGTTTGATGCCCATAGCCTTCAACCGGACATTGATGGCTTCAAGACTTTCCAGTGCTGACGCATCAATGCTGTTGACGGCTTGGCAGGCCAGGACCAGGTTCTTCATTTTCGGGCGTTCAACGGTTAAAGACAGAATGGTCTCCTCAAGGTATCTGGCATTGGCAAAATAGAGGCTTTCGTCAACTCTCAGAATCACGGTTTTCTCGTCGGTTTCGACCTTGTGTCGCTCTACGTTTCTGAAATGCTCTGAGCCAGGGAGCCGCCCGACCACAGCGCTGTGGGGCCGGCTGGTGCGATAGAGGTAGATGCCAATGGACAGCCCCACACCGGCTAATATCCCGGCTTCCACACCCTGAACCAGAGTAAGGACAATGGTGGCAAGCATCGCCGTGGCGTCTGCTTTGGAGTAGCGAAACGTGCGGCCAATAGCTTTGAAGTCGATCAGAGTGCTGACGGCAATCATGATGGTCGCGGCCAGCGTCGCCTTTGGCAGAAAGGCCAGGACGCCTGTCAGTGTGAGTGTGGCGATAGCAATACCAAGGGCGGTGAACATGCCGGCGAGTGGCGTCTGAGCGCCGGCCTCAAAATTGACCACTGAGCGGGAAAATCCGCCTGATACCGGAGAGCCGCCACTAAAACCTGCGCCGACATTGGCCAAGCCCAAAGCAATCAGTTCCGAATTTGGATCCACTCTCTGGCGTCTTTTAGCTGCCAGTGTCTGAGCTACTGATACCGATTCTACAAAACCAACCAGACTGATCAGAATGGCTGCCGGTATCAAAGTGGCCCATATCTCTTTCTCCATTGGCGGAAGACTAATGCTTGGCAAGCCGCTGGGGACGTGACCAACAAGGTTGACTCCCTGGGCACCAAGACTGAAATACCAAGCCGCGGCGGTTGTAGCGATAACCGCTGAAACAGGCGCGGCCTTGGTAAGAATGTCAGCCAGTCTGGCTGACAGGCCAATGCGCGTTAACCAATGCTTGAGATATCGCCGGCATAGGAAAAGATACAAAAGCGTGCTACTACCGATGAGCAAAGTGATGGCGTTAAATGATTTTAGCCCGCCGACCAGGCTTGCCGACATCTCAAGGAGGTTATGGCCGCCACCCTGAGTGCCGAGGATATGACCGAGCTGGCTTGCGGCGATAAGAATGCCAGAGGCGGTAACAAAGCCGGAAATCACCGGATGGCTCAGAAAATTGGCGATAAAGCCAAGCCGCAAGACGCCCATGGCAAACAGAATAAGGCCTGACAGTGTGGCCAAGACAAGAGCGGCTCCCACATACTCCGGAGAGCCCGCGGCAGCTATTCCACCCAGAGCGGAGGCTGTCATGAGGGATGCCACTGCGACCGGCCCGACAGCCAGGGTCGCACTGGTACCAAACAGGGCGTAGACCACCAGCGGAATCATGCTCGCGTAAAGACCAACTTCGGGTGGCAACCCTGCCAGAAGTGCGTACGCCAGAGCCTGAGGGACCAGCATAAGCGTGACGATAACCGCTGCAAGGCCATCGCTGACCAGGGTGTCAGCGCTATAACCTTTCAGCCAGTCAACGATTGGCAAAGCCGAGGCCAGTTTCTTCACGGTCGCTCCTTACTCAAATGATTCCGCTCAGGATTGGCGCTCCGCCGGTTTGGCCAGCCATTCGTGACCTTTGAGCATGCCATTCCAGTAAATCCAGGGAAGTTGTTTGGCTTTAAGAAACCAGGCTTGCTTTGTCGCTTTTGTGCCATCATTGACCCATTTGGGAAAGGTTGGCTGCAGTTTCCCGCCGTATCCGAACTCGGCCAGCACGATCCTGCCATGTTCGACGGTGAGAGGGCACGAGCCGTATCCTAGGTAGGCCGAACGCAGTGGTTTATCATGCAATGAGGCGAGAAGGTTTTCGGCAACGACAGGTGCCTGCTTTCGGACTGCCGCCATGGTTTTGGCGTTGGGTGTGCCACTGACATCTCCCAGGCCAAAGACGTTAGGAAACTGGGTGTGTTGGAGTGTCTCGTGATCAAGATCCAGCCAACCCCCGTCGTTGGACAGTCCTGATTCCTTAATAAAGGAGGGCGCGTGTTGTGGTGGCACCACATGGAGCATGTCGAAACTGACCTCCACTTCTTCCTGATCTCCGTCTGCGCTGCCTCTGAGAAAGGTTGCGAGCCTGTTTGGCCCATCAACACCGATCAGTGTCTCACCGTAACCAACGTCGATGCCGTAAAGGTCAATATAGCGCTGCAACTCGGGGACATAATCCTCTACGCCGAAAAGTACATTGCCTGCCAGATGAAATGAGACATCGATATTGTTGAGGCGATTTGCCTTGCGCCAATGGTCCGAGGAGAGGTACATCGCCTTCTGCGGTGCGCCGGCGCATTTGATCGGCATGGGTGGCTGTGAGAAAACGGCCTTTCCCTTTTCAAGGCCCTGCACCAAAGACCAGGTATAGGGCGCTAAATCGTACCGATAGTTGGAGGTCACGCCGTTGCTGCCGAGCGTCTCCTCAAGGCCCTTGATGGCTCCCCAGTCCAAAATCAGGCCCGGCGCCACTACGAGACGCTTGTAGCCAATTGAAGCGCCATCGGCCAGAGTAACGGTATTCGCGTGAGGATCTACGCTCTTGGTCAGGAGTTGATAATGAGTGCACTGTTTCGGGATGACCGATGCGGTGTCACGTCGGGTACTTTCAGCAGAAAAAACGCCGCCGCCGACCATGGTCCATCCAGGCTGATAAAAGTGATCGGTGCTCGGATCGATGATGGCAATGGCCAGATCACCCTGACGCTTCAAAAGACTCGCCGCGACGGTGATTCCGCCCGAACCGGCGCCGATAATAACAACGTCAAATTGTTTGGTTTGCGCGTTTAGATTGGTTTCGGAAACGGTCATTTGTTGGCCTCCCAGAGGTTACCCTCGTTTTTGTTTTTGAATGAGCCCTGTTCTCAACGCTCAAGCAGTGCTTTTATCGATTGTGGATCTTGGCCAGCCGTCTGAGCGGCCTTGAGGAGCGCTGACATATCGTATTTTGGATCTCTCGCCCGACTGAGCGCCCACATATGAACGGCCCGACGACCGGTTCTGCAAAAACCGAGGATGGGCGTTTCAGCGTTCTCCAAGGCTTTCTCAAACGCGTCGATATCCGCGTTCGAATACTCTTGCGGGGCAACGGGAATACTTACCCAGTTCAGCCCCTCCCGATCTGCAGCCTGGGCAAATGCCTGCTCGCCTTCAAAGCCTTCTTCGCTTTCACGGCGATGACAGATAATGGTGCGGAAACCCTGTTCTTTGATGCTGGATAGATCAGCAGTGCTTACCTTGTCGGTAACGGCAAATTGAGAATCAAGGAAATCAATTTTCACTTTGGTGCCCCTCCAGATTTAAAACTGATTGATTGGAATCTTGAGATAAGACTTGCCGTCACTTTCCGCAGGCGGCATTTCGCCTGCTCTCATGTTGACCTGAACAGACGGCAAGATCAGGCGTGGCATGCCAAGCGTAGCGTCCCGCTTCGTGCGAAGTGAAATAAAGTCTTGCTCACTGACACCTACTCCCACATGGATATTGTTGGCGCGCTGTTCGGCCACGGTCGTCTCGTGGAGGAATGCTTCGCGTTGCCCTCCTGCTCCGTAGTCGTGACAGAGAAAGATGCGGGTTTCGTCAGGAAGCGCCAGCACTTTCTGAATAGACTTATACAGAGTGTGGGCATCGCCACCCGGAAAATCGCAACGAGCCGTTCCCGAATCCGGCGCAAACAACGTGTCGCCAACGAACGCTGCATCGCCAATCACGTAGGTAAGACAGGCCGGTGTGTGACCGGGCGTGTGAAGAACGCTCGCCTCAAGATTTCCGATCATGAACGTGTCGCCCTCCTTGAACAGATGGTCGAACTGGCTGCCATCCCGGGCGAAGTCGGTTCCAGCATTGAATGCTTTGCCAAACACTTCCTGAACGATAGCGATATTCTCGCCGATGCCCATTTTCCCGCCCAGTTGCTTGTGGAGGTAGGGCGCTGCAGAAAGGTGGTCGGCGTGCACGTGGGTCTCAAGAATCCACTCGACTGTTAGAGCCTGCTCGCGGACGTAACGAATGATCTCATTTGCGGAACGTACATTTGTGCGGCCAGCTGCATAGTCGAAATCGAGGACCGAGTCGATGATCGCGCAGGCTGAGCTGTCGGGGTCCTGGATGATGTAGCTGAACGTGTTTGTTGGCTCATCAAAAAAATGAGTGACCAGTGGCTTTTTCATGGTTGTAGCCTCTTTCCAGAAATGGAAATTAACGTTAGTAGTACAGTAGCATCAAAACTGTTATAACGATAGATCGATTAGAGATATATAGCCACAACCCCTATCAGGTTGAGCGCTTGACGGAGAGTTAAAGCGGATACGGGTTGGGATTCAGGCTTTGATAAACTGGAAAAATTAATCAGAAGTTAGTGTTTGTTAGTTTTTATGAATCGACCTGATCGCCCGTTTAAATTTGTGACTAGAATCAGCGGCTATATATTTATAACCAAGCGGAGAAAATTGAAAGCCAAAACACAGGAGTTAGCAATGGAAACTATGAAGCTATCACCCGCAACGGGAATAAAGACACCGGACGTTGCCGGTTTTTTCGATACCAGAACCAACAGCGTTCAATATGTAGTCAGCGACCCGCAGTCGAAACGGTGCGCCATCATCGACCCGGTGCTCGATTACGACGAAAAGTCGGGAGCGACCGCGACCCATCATGCGGATGAGCTTCTGGAGTACATCCGGGAAAAGGGCTTTCAGGTGGAGTGGATTCTGGATACTCACCCCCATGCCGATCATTTTTCAGCCGCCCAGTATCTAAAGCATAAAACCGGGGCTCCAACCGCGATTGGTGGCTACGTAACCGAGGTACAAAAACTGTGGAAAGACATTTACAACTGGCCGGAATTTCCCGCTGACGGCTCCCAATGGGATTACCTTTTCGAAGCGGACGACGAATTTGGAGTGGGAGAGCTTCAGGGCCGGGTGATGTTTTCGCCAGGCCACACGCTGGCGTCCATCACCTACGTTATCGGAGATGCAGCATTCGTCCATGACACGCTTTTTCAGCCAGACTTCGGTACCGCTCGCGCTGACTTTCCTGGAGGCGATGCACAGCAACTCTGGGAATCCATTCAGAGCATCCTGGCTTTGCCAGATGAGACTCGGTTGTTTACCGGCCACGATTACATGCCTGACGGGCGCGATCCCGAATGGGAGAGCACGGTTGCACAGCAGAGGCAAACCAACAAGCACTTGGCGAATGCCTCGCAAGCCGAGTATGTAGAAATGCGAAATGCCAGGGACAGCGAGCTTCCCATGCCCAAACTGATCTTGCATGCACTGCAGGTGAACACGCTGGGTGGTCGGTTGCCAGAGCCCGAGGCGAACGGCAAGCGTTACCTCAAGATTCCGCTGGACAGTCTTGAGGGAGCCGCCTGGGACTAGTCGTTCAGAATAGATATGAGATCGCTCTGATGGGCGGGAAGAGACGGGATTCTGAAAGAATAACGTAGGCTGGAAATCTATCGAATAACCAGAATGGAGTTTCAATCATGACCAAGTCACTCAAGGCCAAAACTTTTGCCGTTCTGATGGCGTGCGCGTCACTTGGTGTTCATGCAAATGGTCACAAGGATGATGTAGAGGAAGTGCTGGTAATTCTTTCCAGCGACTCACTGCAGACTCAGGGTATGGCCATGGTGCTTTCTAACACCATGGCCAAGCAAGGTGCCAAGGTAAACGTATTGTTATGCGATGAAGCCGGTGATCTGGCTCTGAAGGCCTATGCAGCGCCGGCCCTTAAGCCGAAAGAGGTCACGCCAGGGAAAATGCTTCGCGGCCTACTGAAGCAGGGTGGTCAGGCCAAAGTCTGTGCTCTGTACCTACCAAATAGCGACTACAATAAGGATGATCTGATTGAGGGTATTGGCGTTGCCATGCCGCCTGAAATGGCCGGCCAGATGCTGAACCCCAACATACGCACGTTCACTTTCTGAGCAATCTGGACGGTCATCAATAAAGGATTCTGGGGCGCTAGCGCTGCACTCGGATATCCCACCAATTAGAAGCCCGCTTATAACGATAATTGGAAGTGGCAGCCGTTGTGGCGGCGTTCAGCGCCCCGTCTGCTGCCGTAAGACCAGGGTCAGCACCACAAAGGTGGCGCTATAGCACACCGATTCAAACCCGATGATCGCAGCGAATCCGGGTGGTTGGGCGATCGTCAGCTTGTCGGAAATGGAATAGACACTGGTGCACATCATTGTCACAAGTGCGAACTGGGTGAAAAACGAGATCAGGCCCTGGGCGTTGGCGCTCCAACTTGCTGTTCAGGGGTTCACTGCGTCGTGGTCAGCAAGCGTAGCGGTGATGACACTGATCCCGCCAGCTAAGCTGAACGACCATGATCCTATGCTTACCTGAAGGATGTGCTGACCCGACTGCCGACGCAGAAGAACAACACCATCGACGAGCTATTGCCCCACAACTGGAAGCCGACTCTACCTGACAAAATTTGATGGCCAGACGCTTGCCAAGTTGGGCTCGGTGACACCGGTTGAGCAGACTAAAGAGACCGGCGGCGCTTAGCCTTTCACCTGAAAATACCGCATCATCCCCGCATCTTCATGTTCCATGTTATGACAGTGGTAGATGTAAAGGCCGTCAAAGCGCTCAAACTTCATCGCCAGCTGAACCGTTTCGCGGGGCATGACCAGAACTGTGTCGTGCCAGCCACTGTCCACCAGGCCCTGCTGCAAACTATCCGAGCTGCCGCCCCTTCGCCCTACAACGTTGAACTGCAAACCGTGAATATGCATAGGGTGGGGCATTGGCGTGTTGTTCCGGAATTCCCATATTTCCGTGTCGCCAAGGCGGACTATTTCGTCATCTGCGACACGTGGCCCATCAAAACGCCGGCCATTAATGGCAAACCCCCGCATCATCACCGGGCTTAACTCAAACGGCCGGACTCGTGTGTTACTGTTTACTCCTATCTTTTGCCTCTGCACACCTAACTGTGCTGGTAGCAACTCGTTGGTCGCCACTGACTCGGCCACCTCCAGACTGGTCAGGGTGAATCGGCTACCTAAGGGAAGGGCGGAGCTCCCTATCATTCCCATTCCGCTCATCATACCGCCGCCCATCATGCCAGTCTGGAAACTGTCACTGATGAGCTCCAGCGTGTTACCCGGCTGGGACTCGGATAGGTCGAGCCAGATATCGAGCCGCTGAGCTGGGGCCAGTACGGCGTAGGGTCTTTCTTCCGGTTCCCGTAGAAGGCCACCGTCTGCACCGATTACTGTGACAGGTCGCCCGTCACTCCAGGCCAGTTTGTAAATGCGGGCATTGGAGCTGTTGAGGACCCGAATTCTGTATGGGCGTGTGGCGACCTTGCGCGTGGTTGGAAGGGCCCCATTAATCAGGACTCGATCCCCCAGAAAGCCCCGCATGCGGTCCATCATGCCGGCCATACCGCCCCTGAGGTAATCCAGTTCGTTGGCACCGTTAAAGGTGCGGTCCTGAAGCACCAGTAACAGTTCATTATCGCCCGACGGCAATCCGAGGCCCGCTTCTTCTTCGTCTTCAACGATAAGAAGCCCGGCCAGCCCCGCGTAAGTCTGAAATCCTACACGACCACCCTGTTCGCCATGGGCATGGGAGTGATACCAGAACAGACCGGCACGGTCCAACACCTCGAAGCCAATTGTCATGGTTTCACCGGGCTGGATGGGTAGCCTGGGCTGTCCATCGACGTCAGACGGAACATGAAGCCCGTGCCAGTGTACGGTAGTGGCTTCCGGAAGGTCGTTGTGAATATGGATTTTTACCCTCTGACCACGGCGCAGCCGGATTGTTGGGCCAAGATAGCTGTTTGTGTTTTCGGCGAGGGTGTTTTCTGGTCCTTTCAGCAATTCCGCATTGTAACGCCAGACTTCACTGGGTGCGCCTGGAAGGATGGGCACTGAGTCGGGCGTTGCACGAAGGGCAAGTTCAACGTCGTATTCCTCTGAATTAACGCCGAGCACTACGGATTCCATTGCTCTCACACCATTGTTACAGCCGGTGAGCAGAAATCCCGGCGACAGCGCGAGAAGGAAGCTAGTGCCCGCTGCTGCCTGAAGGACTGTGCGCCGGTGGACACTCTTATTCCGGTGCATCACTTGTTCCTCAGATATTTGATCAGTGCCAGAATCGCAAGAATCAAGAGCACAACCAGAAGAATCATGATAATCATCATAAATATCCCCACACCGCCCATGCCGTGCATCATTTGGCCACCCATCATGCCCTCGCCCATTCGACCAGGCTCGTTTGCCAGAGCTAGGAGAGGTTGGAAAAATACAGCCATTGACATAAAGAGCTTCTCAAAAATCTTCATCGCGATGCCTCGTATAGATTCGGATCAACTGTTGCATTGGAATCAGATTGGCGCAGTGTGAACACCCACTTTAGAAACGCAGTATGCTTGCCGTAAGGCAAGCATACTCGAGAACTCGAAAACAACTTAAAGCTTGGTTGTTCGGAGGTAAGGTCGGATCTCGTTCCAGCCATTCGGGAACAGCCCCTTGGCTTCCTCGTTGGAAATGGATGGCGGAATAATCACGTCCCCACCCTTGCGCCAGTCGGCCGGCAGGGCGCATCTGTTAGCGTCGGCACATTGCAGTGCGTCGATCACACGAAGAATTTCATCAAAGTTTCGACCCACAGCCATCGGGTAGGTCATAGTCAGGCGAATCTTCTTGTTCGGATCAATGATAAAAACACTGCGTACGGCTGCGGTCTCGCTCTCGCCGGCGTGGATCATTTCATACAGCTCGGCCACTTTGTGGTCAGCGTCGGCAACGATCGGGAACTGAAGATCACAGTTCTGAGTGTCGTTGACGTCTTCAATCCACTTAACGTGCTCTTCCACGGTGTCTGTGGACAGTCCCAAGGGCTTCACGTTGCGGGCTTCGAACTCTTTTGCCAGCTGCGCAGTGCGGCCCATTTCAGTAGTGCAGACCGGGGTAAAATCGGCCGGGTGGCTGAAGAAGAATACCCAGGAATCGCCCGCCCATTCGTGGAAGTTGATCTGACCGGCGGTGCTGTCGATGGTGAAGTTCGGGGCGGTAGTGCCAAGCAATAAACTCATGATGAATCTCCTGTCGGGTTTTGATGGTGGAAGTTGTTTACTTACACCTTAAGACCGACGATAAACCTTCACTGAACGTAATGCACAAAAGTTCTATGCATATAGCCAATAGTTTTACCAAATCGCGGTGGCTCATAGGGATTCCGCTCTCATGTATGGCGTTTGGTGAAGGCGCGCAAGGCAGGCAGTGATTGACTGCTGGCTCCCCCGCCGGTAGGGCTGCTCTGAGGCGAGAAGTATGTTTGCAACCGAAGAAGCTAATGACACAGGACAACATGGTTGGCGTGCTGATGATACTTGTACTGACCGTGTAGCCGGTGAACGGTCAGGTCTGGACTTACCACAGTATGCATGACACGCACGAGCCTCAAACGGGGCTTTGCGACTCAGATCTGAACGTTCGCTTTGCGACCCGAGCGACCAATTTATGGAATCAATCTAAGACAACCTTATGGTCTCTGACCATCAAGAGCTGCGTAACAACGGAACAGCGGCCAAAACTCCCGACGTAAGTCACCATAACGTGGCCGTTCCGGCCAACTTATGGTGGCATGACCATCAGGGGCGTTTTTGTGTCTGGAGTGGTGGGCCCACCTTCCACCAAATTCATGCGGTAAAGTGATGAAAGTAAAAGCCTGTCCTGTTCGTTGTTTATAAAAATACCCCCAGAAGTACCCCCAATTATTAGCGGCTACCTCCGGTTCTCTCTGGAATTGAGAGCGCCCATTTTCTGTTTGTCCTGCCTGGCCAAGCCTTAGCATTTCTTAACCAGTCTAATGCGAACATTTGCTAGTAAGTAACTGCGGCTCAAACGTTAACTTTTGCCAACAGGTGACTCAGGGTCACATGATTCGCGGCTTTCCTTTAGGGACTGCGGAAACTCCGGATTTCCCGTCATTATCTTTTTCCGGTGTTAGGTTTTGACAGGTTCTTGCCCAGGTGACTTAGCGATATTCCAGTATTGGGCGGGTGGTCGTTTGGTCGCGCCTGCCTCAATTGAGCGCACCCCCTCCCGGGGCGTTTTAGGGACTCCGAAAACTCTGGCGATTATCTGTGGGAGTGGAACGGCTCAAATACCCCAGAAAAGGGGGAATAAGGTTCCTCGTGCGCGTGGGTCAGGTGCTGGCGGCATGGATTCGATTTCAGGTTTTATCAGATTCCATGTCTGTAAGCGGCTGAAATCATTCAATTGTGTCAGAGAACCACTTTTAGGCCAGGGGTTCAGCGTCAACATTTGTCTACCGGCGCGTACTGTTCGTGCGTACTGAGTGCGAACCATGTCCGCGAACTTCCCTGCGAACCAATTGGGATGAACTTCATTCTTTCCCGTCAGGCAATGCCCTTTTAGGGACTGAAGAAACTCAAGATTGTTTTAGGATCGCGGTGCGTGGTGCAGGTGCGCGAAAGTGCGTGATAACGATGGCTCGCTGCACTGGTTTTTATAGTCGGGAAATTCGCTGGCGGTTTCTGAAGTAGGGGCGAATAGAAACCGCCCCACGGTTTGAGGTTTTCTGAGGTTATGGCGCGATGCCGTTGGCGTGCAGAAGGTTATAGATAACGTTGCTTGCCGCACATAGCGCCCCGTATTGCTCGTCTGGGTCGTGCTCTGGAAAGAACAGAACATCATGCAAAACCTTTTCAATATCGGCGGCTATGCCTTCATGCTTCAAGCCTTCAACCAGGGCGCGGGTAATGTCTCCGGCCTTGTATCGGTAGATTGTCGTGGGGGTAGGGTGCAGCGGTGTAACGTTGGTCATGGTCTGCGGCCTCGTTTCAACATTTCTCAACATGGGCGGCGTATGCCTGAAGGTATGCCCGGCGAAGGTCCGCCCCTTCGGTGCAGTATCGGGCGCGGGGGGCGTAGCAGGCGCTACAAGCCATCAGGTGGTTAATCAGTGCGTCATGGGCAGGCTTCCATGCCTGCATCAGTTCAATATGTCCGGGCTGGCTCTGGGGCGTTCTGGTGGGCTTTGGGGTATCGTCCGCCAGCGGGTGCCCGTCCGAACGCATCAGCCTGAAGTACGTTAGCAGGTGGGCCCGGCTGGTTGCCCCCTCGGCTATGTCCTGCATATCGTCATCGGATAGCAGGACACGCAAACGGGCGGGGCTGGCCTGAAGGGGGCGGGCTATCTCTGTCAGCAGGGCGTCAGGGTTTACCGGCTCCGGGGTTCTCTCTGTGTACCTCGATTTGCCGGGGTTACGGGGGTTACACGGGTTACAGTCCTGTCCCCCAAGGGCTACAGCCGTAACCCCGGTGTTTCCCTGCCGGGTTACAGGGGTTACAGACTGGCCCAGTTTCCGGGCTATCAGGGTTGCCACACTCATTGCTCGGCATCCCGTGGCAATACGGCATACAGGCGCGTTGATTTGCCCCCGGCCCGTCTCAGCTTTGAGCGCTTGCCGGTGTCTTTTTCAACTAGCCAGCCTTCAGCATCCAAGGTTTCGATTATCCGGCGCTTATCGAATCCCCTGGCGGCTTCCTCCAGTGCGGCGGCGGTGAATAGGAATGCCCGGCCCTCTGTGGTGTCCTCCCAGTATCCGGCCCGGCCTTGCCCGCTGGCCTTCACTGGTTCCGGGCTGGTCGGGTGTATCTCGGTAAACCGGCTGTCCCCGTGGGTTTCAATGAAGGCGGTCACGGCTTCCAGTACTTGCCGGGTTTCGGTCTGGCCCTGGCCCCGGTTGTCTTTCCAGCTCTGGAACATATCGGCGGCGGCTTCCAGGGCTACCCCTTCAGGCCATCCGGTTAAGCCGTATTCCGTGGCAATCTCTCCAGCCAGGGCAATCAGGGTAAACGTGCTGGCGGCTCTGGCCTCTACCCCATCACGGGCGCTGAAGGTGCTAGCGGTCGTCAGCAGGTTGTACTGTGCCGCTCTGTCTTCCGTGTCATTCAGCAGGGCTTCAATGAAGGCGGGGCCAGCATGCCCATAGTCCCGCCCCGAACGCTCTTTAATGGCGCTATTGAAGGCGGCCCCGTCTGGGTAGCCGTGCAGGTTGTCGTAGGTTCCGAAGGCGCGGTTGTCTACCTGAATATCCAGCAAGCGGGCTTCCTGTCCGGCTTTGATTCCGGCCCCGGCCTTTTTCATGTGCGTGGCTAACGTGTGCTCCCCGGTCGATAGGGTCACAATCCGCCAGCGTGCCGAAAGCCTAGCCCCGCCAGTGCGTGCGGCCCGTTGCTTGCCCAGTCCGTTTGCCAGGGCGTAAACGGTTTCGCCAATCTCAAAAGCGTTGCTTTCCCCGATTTCATCCAAGGGCAGAAGGGTGTCATTCCGGGCGGCTGCGGTGGCTTCCAATCCGTTGCCGGTGGCCCGCCAGGTCATCACATAGTCAGGCCCGCCCCATACGCTGGCGGCCATCTGTGCGGCTCCGGTCTTACCCGTGCCAGAACCCCCGACAAGGTGAATCCCTCCGCCCCCGGCGTGCTGCCGTTTGGCTCTCAGCAGTAGCGGCCCGGCAAATGCCGTTGATACCGCCAGAATCAAAACAGGGTTCCCGACACAAAGCCCCGCCAGGCTGTCCCGCCAGCCTTCCAGCGTGCCCGCTGTCTTGTACGTGTCTGCGGCGGCGTGCTCCGACTGAAACCGGATTGCCTGATTGCCGATTGTGTGTGTCGGCAAAACAAAGGCGTCTTCCTCTCGGCTCCATCCGGTGCGTGCGGCGGCGGTTATGTGTTCCTTGGGTCTACTGTTCATCATCCACTGAAGAAACAGGGCCTTTTTCCGCTGGTCGTAGATGTAGCCGCTGTTAAGCAGTTCCCTCAGCAAGTCATCCCCGCCAGCCAATAGGGCCATGGGTGCGGCCCATACCTTCCAGCGGCCTTGCGGGTCGATGAACTCAAGTAGCCTGCCGTGATTTGTGCCTTGCTCGTCATGGGTCATGGCGCGGGCGTGAATTGGTGCCCCTATCCAGTCGTCTATATCGGCCTGGCTTTCCTCTCCGGGGTTTTTGATGCCATGCCAGTACAGGCCGGGGCGGTGTTTCTTCCCGTTCAGTTGGAACCAATCATCATGGGTCAGAAAGCATGAACGCTCTATTTCTGGCTCTGCCGGGCTCTCTGGCGGTGCGTCCATGGGTGCCAGCGGGGTAATTGTAACCCCTGTAACCCCGGCCTTTTTTTCGGGGTTACGGCTACAGCCCGCGCCATTACTGGGTGTAACCCCTGTAACCTCTGTAACCCCTGTTTTTTCAGGTGTAGGGCTTTGGTCTGTCATTGCTGCCCCCTTTGCCATTGGTGCAGGTCGTTGAAGTCGGAAAGGTTAATGGGTGCAGCTGGCGGCCATTCAGGCAGGGCAAACCGTGCCCCGGCTGCCAGTGCGGCGGCCCGTGCGGCTGCGGCTCCGGGGTTGCCCGGTGTCTGGCGGTCATCATCCCCGCACACAATCAGGTCAGCATCAGGCCAGCGGTTACGGGCTCCGGTGGCTACAGCCTGAAGGTTGCCGCAATCCACGGCGGCCAATACCAGGGCGGCGGGGTCTATCTCTGCCAGGGTGCAGCCGGTGGCCCAGCCTTCACAGATAAGCACGCGGGCGGGGTAGTCGGGGCCATCCACAACAATGAAATTACCGGCCTTCTTACCGCCAGCCATTAGAAGTTTCTTACCGGCCTCGTCTATGGTTTGCAGGCTCCATGCCTTGCCGCTGAAATCCACCAGCAATAAGACAAGCTCAGAGCCTTGCTGGCGGGCTCTGTGGGGCTGTATGCCCTTGCGTTGCAGATATGGGTGCATTGGGTCTGCCGGGGTGCATGAATGCCAGTGGTGAACGGCTGCGGCGGCTCGGGCTTCCCATTGCCGGGCCTGCTCCTGCTCCCTGGCTTGTTTCGCTTCAGCCATCCGGCGTTTTATCGCTCTCTGTTCATCCGGCGTCAGGGTTTCCGGGTTGTGTGCTATCCACTTCATTTCTGCCCCGGTGCTCCAGTCTCCGGCAATAACGACAAACGGCAGGCCCCGGTCATGGTAGGCAATCAGCCAGCCGTTTTTGCTGCGGGGTTTGCTGGCGGTGCCAAACCTTACCGGCTTACCTTCAGCATCAGCCAGGCGGGTCAGTAGCGCGTCAGGGTTGGCCGGTTCTATGCCGTGCTCCAGCAGGGCGGCGCGTATGGCTTCTAGCCGGTCTGCATAGCTGGCGGGGGTGCTATACTGGCTCCGGGTCTGGTGCCTTGCCCCTTCGGGGGCGGGTGCCTTTTTCATGCCTGGCCCCCTTCCATGCGTTCAGCAATCCAGTTACGAATTACCGATTCAGGCCAGGCCACGGCGCGGGCCCCGATTTTTACGGGCTTTGGGAATGTGCCTGCGGCCATGCCTTCATAGATTGCGCTGCGGCTGCGGCCTGTAATGGCCTCCACTTCCTTACGGCGCAACATGCGGTCAATGTGCTGGCGGGTGGTGTCTGCGGTTTGCGGTTGTGCGTTCATATCGGATTACCTCGGATTTGTGTTTAGTTCCGGTGTAATCCTCTAATTACTCGTTAGCTTTGTGCAGGTGCAGGGGGTATAGGGTAGGGGATGCAGGCCAGCGGTTTAGCCCTTGGGGCGTCTGGCCTGAAGGGGGTGTGGGGGTGAATTTACCACCCCTTGTCTGTGGCCCATTGCGGTTTAATTATCGTGGCCCCGGCGTCTGCATTTTTTGCACTGAATCCCTGTTCCATCAGCCAGGCCACAACGTCCGGCTTTCTGGGGCAGGCGGTGCGGTCTGTGGGGTCTGCATTCTGCCAATACTTCCGCCAGGCAATTGTTAAGGCTTCCAAGTGCGGCGGGTAGTGCTGGCGGTCTGCGTCTGGCTGGCTAATGGCGGTGCCGGTGTTGCTTTCGTTCGGCTCCCCTGTTTCGTCTATTATCTGTTCAATCATCTCAGGGCGGATGCAAACAAGCGTATTAGCGGGAATATCTTGGTGGTGGATGATTGCGGTTTGAACGCGGTTCATTCCTATAGAAAATACGTGTAGGTATCTCCAGAAAGGGCCGTTTTCTGCATACTCTGTGATTCTCGGTATTGCTCTAGCGAGTATTTCGGATTCGTCTCTTGTTTCAGCGCCGTGCACAAATAAGATTTTTGCAGTGTCCGTACTGCGGATTTCCCAAAGTCCGCTAATCTCGTGGGGAAATTCATTATTTGCCCCGCCCTTGTACAGTGTATGGTCTGGACAATGGCGCAGGCGCTCCCAGGCGCTAATACCTATTTCTGGCTCATCAAAAACCTTGTAGCTCTCAGCGTGAACCGGTAGCGGCTCCAGAAAGTAAAACGAAAGGGTAAGGGTGCCTTCCTCTCCATATCTCAGCAGGTCATTGAAGGTGACTGTTTCGCCGGTAAGATTCGATAGCATTTCGGCAGCTTCCGAAAGCTTCATCCACGCGCGTTTCCTAAGCTTTGCCATTGCGCCCCCTTGTGCGCCCCTAGTTGGGAAGGCCACGCCAGGCGGGTAGGGTGCCCGCTTTTCGCCCCGTCGGGCTAGGCATGGCCCAAACTGGGTTAATCCCGGTAAACGATTGCGTTACGCTCGCCATACTTGGCCCGCATCAGTGCGGCGGCCTCGTTGGCCCGTTTCTGGGTCATCCAAGGTGAACGCTTTTCCTGCCCTTGCTTCAGGTACAGAACGCAAAAGCGCGGGGTGTTGCCGGGTGCCTGGCTGCGGTCTGGTTGTGTATGCATTGTGGTTGTCTCCATTGGCGTTATGCGGCGGCGGGTGCCGTTGCCTGGCTTATAGCCTTTATGGCCCGCTCTGTGCGTTCGTTCTGTGCCTTCAGGGCCCATACGTAATTCAGCAGGGTGTCATCAGAAAGCCGTTCCCCGCCCTCGGTGGCGTCAATCAGGTGCCGCATCAGCAGGGCCAGCATTGCCCCGGTCTGGTCGGTGGTTTCGCTTATCTCGTCCATGGCTCTGAGAAAATCAGGGGTTCGGGTCATTGCTCGGTTCCTCCGTTACTCGCTGGCGGCTTGGTGGATCGGTGTCACGTTGTTGTCTGGCTTCTTCAGGTTGTCCAGGTAATCGGCCCATTGCTGCATCATGGCCTGGCGTTCAGGTAGCCAGGTTGTCCGGTTGTAGGCTCTGCCGTGTACGTCCCTTACCCGGTGGGCCATCTGCATCTCTATGATTTCGGTTCTGAAGCCCAGGCGCTCGGTTAGTACCGTTTTCGCCATGGCCCGGAAACCGTGGGCAGACATGATGCCTTGAAGCTCCAGCCGGTTAAGGGCCCCTGTAATGGCGTTCTCACTCATGGGGCGGCCCTTGCCTGCTCCGCTCGGGAATACCCATTCACGCTTGCCGTTAAGCTCTTGTAGCTCTCTCAGCAGGGTGATTGCCTGGCGGGCCAGTGGAACAACTAAGGGCTCCCCGTTTTTCGTGGTGTCCGTTGTCCAGGTGGCGGCGTCCCAGTCGATTTCTTCCCAGCGCATTCGGCGAAGGTTGCCGGGCCTCAGAAAAAGGTAGGGTGATAGCTTCAACGCTAGACAAACGGTTGGGCTACCCCAATAGGTTTCTACCTTCCTCAGCATGTCCGCGATTTCGTCTGGCGTGGTGACTGCGGCGTGGTGCTTTACGTTTGGCGCGGGCAGAATGCCCCGAAGGTCTGCGGTAACGTCACGGGTTGCCCGGCCCGTACTCACGGCGTAACGGAATACCTGGCCTATAAGCGTTTTCAGCCGGTGGGCATTGTCTATGTGGCCCTTGCCCTCGATTTCCCGCAAAACCGCCAGCACGTCCGGGGGCTCTATCTCGGTGATAGGGCGGCGTCCCAGCTTCGGGAAGGCGTACATCTCTAGGCGGCGTTCATTCTTCGGGTAAGTGGTGGGGCCCACTGCCTTCTTGTGAACGTCGTTCAGCCATTCCAGGGCAATGCCCTTGAAGGTGGTAACGGTTGCCTCTACCCGTTCGGTTTTCTCTCGCTGGCGGTGGGTAACTGGGTCTATGTTGTCCGCCAGCAGGCGCTTTGCCTCGTCGCGTTTGGCGCGGGCTTCCTTCAGGGAAACGTCAGGGTATACCCCCAGGGCTAACAGTTTTTCTTTTCCGCCATAGCGATACTTCAGCCGCCAGTACCGGCCCGCCTTCTGAATGTCCAGATACAGCCCGGCCCCGTCCGCCAGCTTTGTGCGCTTGCCGTATTTGCTGAATGTGGCGTGCTTTACTGCCGTTTCCGTCAGCTTGTTGGCCGCTCTGGTCATGGGTTTGGCCTCCATGTTGGGGGTACTTTTCGAGTAAAAATCCGGGGCCGGGCCCAGATACCCCCAACGATACCCCCACCTATCGGCGGTTTCTAGCGGTAGTCCGTGGAACAATTCAGAACAAATGGCGGGGCTTTGTGGCCAGAATTTCAAGCTGGAGACCAGTAACGGCGGGGCTTTGCGGGGTTTGTTGTGTTCCGGTGAAGGCCAGTAAAAGCGGGGGGAATATTACAGAAAATTAAGAAATGGTGGGCCCACCTGGACTCGAACCAGGGACCAAAGGATTATGAGTCCTCTGCTCTAACCAACTGAGCTATAGGCCCTTGCGCAGCGCAAGCTGTTCAGGAAGTGCGGTGCTGAACCCGGGTGGGAGCAGCAAAGCGGGCGCCATTATACCGGTGAGGTGTGGCGCCCGCTACTGTTGTGGTGCTTGTTATCCGTTGCCCTGATCGTCGATAAAGCCACGCAGGTGATCGGAGCGGGAAGGGTGTCGCAGCTTGCGCAGCGCCTTGGCTTCGATCTGACGGATACGCTCCCGGGTGACGTCGAACTGCTTGCCGACTTCTTCCAGGGTGTGGTCGGTGTTCATCTCGATACCAAAGCGCATGCGCAGTACTTTCGATTCGCGGGCGGTGAGGCCGGCGAGTACCGAGCGGGTGGCTTCGCGCAGACCCTCGGCGGTGGCAGAATCCACCGGGGACAGGGCCTGGATGTCTTCGATGAAATCGCCCAGATGGCTGTCTTCGTCGTCACCGATCGGTGTTTCCATGGAGATCGGCTCTTTGGCGATCTTCAGCACCTTGCGGATCTTGTCTTCCGGCATTTCCATGCGCTCACCCAGCTCTTCCGGCGTGGGCTCGCGGCCCATTTCCTGCAACATCTGGCGGGAGATGCGGTTGAGCTTGTTGATGGTTTCGATCATGTGCACCGGAATACGGATGGTACGGGCCTGATCCGCGATGGAGCGGGTGATGGCCTGACGAATCCACCAGGTGGCGTAGGTGGAGAACTTGTAGCCGCGGCGGTATTCGAACTTGTCCACCGCCTTCATCAGGCCGATGTTGCCTTCCTGGATCAGGTCCAGGAACTGCAGGCCGCGATTGGTGTACTTCTTGGCGATGGAGATAACCAGACGCAGGTTGGCCTCGACCATCTCTTTCTTGGCGCGACGGGCCTTGGCTTCACCAATGGACACCCGGCGGTTGATTTCCTTGATGTCGGCCACGTCCAGATCCACTTCGGTCTGGATATTGGCAATCCGCTTCTGCAGGCGAACGATTTCGTCAATGCGCTCGCTCACGGCCGCAGCATAGGGCTTCTTGCTCTTGCCGATTTTCTCGGCCCAGTCGTGGCTGGTCTCGTTGCCGGGGAAAGACTTGATGAAGTCCTTGCGCGGCATTTTGCTTTCCTTGACACAGATCTGCATGATCGCGCGCTCGTTTTCGCGCACCAGATCGTTGGTCGAGCGAACCACGTTCACCAGCTCTTCAAAGGCTTTGTTGGCCAGCTTGAACGGTGCGAACACCTGGCCCAGCTCGTTCAGGGCAGCCTGGGTTTTCTTGTCACCGCGGCCGTGCTTTTCCAGCGCCTTGTGGGCGGCGTCGAGCTTTTCTTTCAGCAGCTCGAAGCGCAGGCGGGTTTCTTCAGGATCCGGGCCGTTATCGGTTTCTTCTTCGCTGTCGTCATCGTCGTCATCGGAGGAGGAGTCGGAATCAACGCTGCTGTCCGCCGGTGTTTCTTCACCCATGAACGGCTCGGCGTCGTCCGGGTCGAGAAAACCGGTCACGATGTCGCTGATGCGGCCTTCGTTCTCGATGATGCGTTCGTAGGCCTGCAAGACCGTGCCCGCGGTGCCCGGGAAATGGGCAACGGCTGCCATGACATCACGGATGCCTTCCTCGATGCGCTTGGCGATGACAATTTCGCCTTCGCGGGTCAGCAGTTCAACGGTACCCATTTCCCGCATGTACATACGGACCGGGTCGGTGGTGCGGCCAGCGTCGGTTTCAACGGCGGCGAGGGCAGCAGCGGCTTCGGCGGCAGCGGCTTCGTCAGCGGTGGAATCGCCCTCGGTCATGATCAGGGTGTCGGCGTCGGGGGTTTCCTCGCACACCTGGATGCCCATGTCATTGATCATGCGAATGATGTCTTCCACCTGGTCCGGATCCGCAATGTCCTCCGGGAGGTGGTCATTTACCTCGGCGTAAGTCAGGTAACCTTGTTCCTTGCCTCTTGCAATGAGGTCTTTCAAACGTGATTTCTGCGAATTGCCTGACATAGACACCCTGTGAACTGGCTGGTAAAAGGAAAAAAGTTAAACAGCCATTATAGCTGTCGCTCGGTTGCTCTGCCACCGGATGGTTAGATGGTGATCAACGCTTCAAGTTTCAAGTGCAATACGGGGCGAACCCTGTATTTTCCGGTTTTACCGGCGGCCCTGAGAGGCCGTTCAATCGTCTGTGCCCCCGCTCAGGGCTTTCAGCTCCTGGCGTTCTTCCGGACTCAAATCCGCAAGGCTGCGCTTGGAGGCCAGCAGCGAGGTCAGCCGCTGTTTCCGTGCGGCCTCCTGGTTCGGGCTCAGTAACTCCCGGGCGCCGGCGAGGGTCCTTTCCCGCGCCGGTATGTGTTCAATGCCGTCAAACAGGTTGTAGAACCGGTCCCGGGCCTTCTGGTCCGTGGCCAGCGTGCGCACCAGCGTGCCCCGGTCGCTGATGCCGCGGTCCAGAATCCATTCGGCGAAGCCCCGGGCCAGCCGGAAATGCCTGGACTGGCGCGCCAGTTCGACCACATCGCTGGCCATGTCCGGCGCTTCCACCAGCGCCAGGCACAGGGTACTGTCCTTGCTGAGCCGCACATCAATGCGGTCCTCCTGAACCCGGTCCCGGCGGTCACCGAAGCGCCGCTGACCCGGCTGCGGGCGCCGGTTCTGCCAGTCGTTCCGTCCGCTGCACAATCGCAGCATTTCGTGCCACATGGCATCCCGCAGGGTGCTTTTGGGCATCTTGTTCAGCATCGGCTCGACCCGCGCCCTGAGTTCGCCCCGATGCTCCGGCAGCTGCAGGTCCAGCCCTTCACTCTGTCGATCGAACAGGTAGCGAGACAGCGGCGTGGCGCCCTCGATGCGCTTGCGAAACGCCTCAGGTCCCTCCTTGCGCACCAGCGTGTCAGGATCCTCGCCATCCGGCAGCATCAGGAATTGCAGATGCATGCCGTCGGCCATCAGTTCCAGCGCGTTTTCCATGGCGCGATCGGCGGCCCGATACCCGGCCTGGTCGCCGTCAAAACAGAACACGATGTGCCGCACCTGCCGCAGCAGGGCGGTCAGGCTGTCCTGATTGGTTGCGGTGCCCAGCGTGGCCACCGCGAAATGGATGTCGTGCTGGGCCAGCGCGATCACATCCATATAGCCTTCTACCACCAGCAGCTTGTCCAGCTGCCGGATGGCCTGTTTGGCTTCGAACAGGCCGTATATCTCGCGGCTCTTGTGAAAGACATCGGACTCCGGAGAGTTGATGTACTTGGCCTTGTCGTCGCCGAGGGTGCGTCCGCCGAAGGCGATGGTCTTGCCCCGGCTGTTGCGGATGGGAAACATCACCCGGTTGCGGAACAGATCCCGCGGTCGGCCGTACTTGTCAGAAACCGTGCCGGTTTCGATCAGTGGCCCCTGCAAATCCTTGCTACAGGTATCAAACAGCGCAGTGCCGGTGCCCGGGGCAAAACCCAGCTGGTACAGCTGGATAATGTGGTCGTCCAGCCCCCGCTGCTTGAGGTAGTCTCGCGCCAGTTCGCCCTGGGCACCCTGCAGCGACGACTGATAGAAGCGGCTGGCGTAGTCCAGTGCATCCGTCAGTGTGCGGGCTTGCTGCATCTCCTGGCGTGCACTCTGGTCGTAAGGCACTTCCAGGCCGGCGCGCCGGGCCAGTTCCTCCACCGCATCGGTGAACCCCAGTCCTTCAAACTCCCGTACGAAACTGATGGCGTCGCCGTGGGCGCCGCAGCCAAAGCAATGGTAGAAGCCTTTGTCGGGACGAACGTTGAAAGACGGGGTTCTCTCATCATGAAACGGGCAGCAGGCCTTGTAGTTGGCCCCGGCTTTCTTCAGCGTGATGCGTGATCCGATCAGCTCCGCCAGATCGATCCGGTCCAGCAGATCTTCAACAAAGCGTTGAGGGATCAGTCCGCTCATGATGACTCCGGTTGCGCAGAAAGTGCCGGCTTAGCGCCGCCAATAGCCAAAAATGCCGCCGAAGCCAGGCCTCGGCGGCATTTTGGAATCGCTCTGTGCAGCCTGTGGCTTGGACAGGCGATCAATGGTTTGCAGTCAAGCGGCGTCAGCTGAAACTTAGTACAGACGCTCGAACTTGCGCTGTTCCCGCTGAAGCTTCTTGAGATGACGCTTAACGGCAGCCGCTGCTTTGCGCTTACGTACGGAAGTCGGCTTCTCGTAGTGCTCACGACGACGGACTTCGGACAGTACGCCTGCTTTTTCGCAGGAGCGCTTGAAGCGACGCAGTGCTACGTCAAACGGTTCATTCTCTTTCACTTTAACAGCTGGCATTCGAAAATCACCTACCTGATGTATTCGGTTTCTGTTTTGTCTGATCGACTCGTGCGTCAAATCGACTCGATACCTGGTCAGATTGGCTAAAACTCGACCAGTGCATATTTAAGGGCGGCAATGATAGCGCCTGCTTGGGGGAAAGGTCAATGTTTGTTCTGTGAATCTGCGGTCCGCCTGAGGGCAGGTTAACAGGTTTCGGGTTAATGGGTTTCGGCTTTCTGCTAAAATGGCAGCCCGAACCTACTGATACCATCCGTTGCGACCTTAACTATGCTGATTCTCGGAATTGAAACCTCCTGCGACGAAACCGGTGTTGCGCTGTATGACAGCGCGCAGGGGCTGCTGGCGCACGCCCTGTTCAGCCAGATCGACATGCACGCGGATTACGGCGGTGTGGTGCCTGAGCTGGCCTCCCGCGACCACGTGCGCAAGCTGTTGCCGTTGTGCGATCAGGTGTTGGCGGAGGCCGGCCGCACCTGTGCCGACATCGACGGCATTGCCTACACCGCCGGTCCCGGCCTGGTCGGGGCGCTGATGGTGGGTGGCTCGGTTGCCCACGCGCTGGGCTTCGCCCTCGGCATACCGGTGCTGGGTGTTCATCACATGGAAGGCCACTTGCTGGCACCGATGCTGGAGCCGGCACCGCCGGCCTTTCCTTTTGTGGCGTTGCTGGTGTCCGGTGGCCATACCCAGTTGGTGCGGGTGGATGGTATCGGCGAATACGAGTTGCTCGGTGAGTCGGTGGACGACGCCGCCGGTGAAGCCTTCGACAAAACCGCCAAGATGCTGGGGCTGGATTACCCGGGCGGACCCAGGGTAGCAGCTCTGGCCGAACAGGGAACGGCGGGCCGATACCGGTTTCCGCGCCCGATGACCGACCGCCCCGGGCTGGATTTCAGTTTCAGCGGGCTGAAAACCTTCACGTTGAACACGGTAACGGCGGCGCAGGACAGCGGTGCGCTGGATCAGCAGACCCGGGCCGACATCGCCCTGGCGTTCGAGGCTGCCGTGGTGGATACCCTGACCATCAAATGCCGCCGGGCACTGGAGCAGACCGGCTGCAAACGGTTGGTGATTGCCGGTGGTGTCAGTGCCAACAAGCGGCTGCGGGCGGGGCTGGAGAAGATGACTGCGAAGCTCGGGGCCGGGGTGTTCTACGCCCGCCCGGAGTTCTGCACCGACAACGGCGCGATGATCGCGTACGCCGGTTGCCAGCGGCTGATGGCCGGGCAGCGGGACGGCGATCGGATTGTTGCGGTGCCGCGGTGGCCGATGAATACCCTGCCACCGTTGTCCCGGGCGTGCGATAACGGGTTGGTGGATTGAGTGTGAGGCGTGGGGTCAGAGGCGGGTTTCACGCCCCTGGGCCAGCCGTATCAGATTGTTGCGATGGCGCACCACAATCAGAATGGCCAGCAATCCGAACAGCGGCAGGGTGTCGGGTTCGATCAACGCGCTGATCACGGGGCCGCTGACGATGGCAATGAGGGACGCCAGTGCCGAGATGCGCCATCGCCACATCACCAGGATCCAGATGGCCGCCAGCAGCAGTGTGGTCAGCGGCGCCAGCGCCAGCCCGGAACCGAGCGCGGTGGCCACCCCCTTGCCGCCTTTGAAGCGGTAGAACAGCGGCACCATGTGGCCGGTTACCGCGCACAGCGCCACCATGGCCTGGGCAAGAATCGACAGCCCTGCTGCGTGGGCCAGCCACACCGGGACAAACCCTTTGGCCGCATCGAGAATCAGCGTCAGTGCGGCCGGCAGCCAACCTCCGTTACGGTAGACATTGGTGGCCCCGGGGTTGCCGGAGCCCAGCGCCCGCGGATCTGGCAGTTTCCAGAGCTTGCAGATTTCCAGAGCAAACAGCACCGACCCGGCGACATAGGCCAGGGCACACAACAGCACAGTCAGCAGCGGATCGCTCATGGGAATCACAGTCAGTGGTTTACGGGCAAAGACGCGCCCGGGCAATGTGTGCGAAAATGCCGGCCCGTTGGCGGCGGGCTCAGTGGTCCACACAGTAAAAGGACCACAGTATCGCTAGCCTGTTCGTTATTCAATCAGCAAAGAGTGTAACCCGGGAGAGATGAGCCGGTGACAGACAGCGTTCTGATCGAGGGCCTGGCCGTGGACGCGGTGATCGGCGTGTACGACTGGGAGCGGGAAGTGACCCAGACCCTGCTGGTGGATCTGGACATGGCCTGGGACAACCGGCTGCCGGGGGCTTCTGATGACGTTTCCGACGCGCTGGACTACAGCGCGGTCAGTGAGCGTGTGGCGCAGTGGCTGCGCCAGGCTCAGCCGGCCCTACTGGAAACCGCCGCGGAAGGGCTGGCCGGTATGATCCGCGACGAATTCGGGGTGCGCTGGCTGAAGCTGACCCTGCGAAAGCCCGGCGCCGTGCCGGCTGCCAGGGCCGTGGGTGTGTGTATCGAACGGGGGCAGCTGTGATGGTAACCAAGGCCAGGGTATACATCAGTATTGGCAGTAACATTGACCGGGAGCTCCATATCACCTCAGCCCTGGATGCGCTCGCCGAGTGGTTCGGTGAACTGATCATTTCTCCGGTGTACGAGAGCGAGGCGGTGGGGTTTGACGGCTCGCCGTTCTACAACCTGGTGGTGGGCGTGGACACCCACTGGCGTGTTGGTGAATTGTCACGGCGGTTCAAACAGCTGGAGGCAGACAACGGTCGCCGCCGGGATGTGCCTAAATTCAGCGCGCGTACCCTGGATCTGGACATTCTGACGTACGACGACGCTGTCGGTGAGGTGGACGGCGTCGAACTGCCCCGCTCAGAGATCCTCAAAAACGCCTTCGTGCTCTGGCCCCTGGCCGAGGTGGCGCCTGACACCCTGCATCCGCGCTGTGGTCAGTCCTATCGCCAGCTGTGGCAGGATTACCGCAGTAACCAGAAACTCTGGCCGGTGGACTTCACCTGGCAGGGCAGGCTTATTTCACGATCGCAGTGACCGGAAGCGACGGATAAGGTGTTCGGTGGAGGCGTCAGTGCTGCTGGCGTCAGGCTGATCACCAAGAATCCGCTCGAGAATGCCCTTGCCCATCTGCTTGCCGAGCTCCACGCCCCACTGATCAAACGAATCCACGTCCCAGATGACCCCCTGCACAAACGTGCGGTGCTCATAAAGCGCGACCAGTGCTCCCAGCGTGTGTGGGGTAAGCCGGTCCATCAACAGGGTGTTGCTTGGCTTGTTGCCGGCAATCACCTTATGAGGCGCCAGTAAGCGGGCGGCTTCGGCTGACAGGCCTTCGCCGGTCAGTTCCTCCCGTGCCTCGGCTTCGGTTTTGCCGGCCATCAGGGCGCGGGACTGACTCAGGCAGTTGGCGAACAGCGCCGCGTGGTGCTCCCCCACCGGGTTGTGACTCTGCAGCGGAATAATGAAGTCGGCGGGAATCAGCCGGGTGCCCTGATGCAGCAGCTGGTGATACGCGTGCTGTCCGTTGGCGCCCACGCCGCCCCAGATCACCGGTCCGGTCTGGTAGTCAACGCCCGTTCCGGTCTGGTTCACGCACTTGCCATTGCTCTCCATGTCCAGCTGCTGGAGATGCGCCGGCAGGCTTTCCAGGTAGTGGTCATAGGGCAGAATGGCGTGGGTTTCCGCGCCCCAGAAATTACTGTACCAGACGCCGAGCATGGCCATCAGAACGGGCAGGTTGTATTCCAGCGGTGTGTGCCGGAAGTGCTTGTCCATGGCGTGGGCGCCGGCCAGCAAGGCGCGGAAATGATCCATGCCCACCACCAGCGCAATGGGCAGGCCAATCGCCGACCACAGCGAGTAACGACCGCCGACCCAGTCCCACATGGGGAAGACGTTGTCCGGTGTGATGCCGAACTGGGCTGCGTCGGCCGGGTTGGCACTGACGGCGGCGAAATGTTTGGGCACGGCATCCTCATTGCCGCCGTTGGCCAGAAACCAGTCCCGTGCGACGCGGCTGTTCTCCAGGGTTTCCTGGGTGCGGAAGGATTTGGATTGCACCAGAAACAGGGTGGTCTCCGGATTGAGCCGGGCCAGCACCTCGGCAATGTCGGTGCCGTCAATATTGGCCACGAAGTGAGGTCTGAGCTGACCGGTGTGGTAGGGGCGAAGCGCCTCGATGGCCAGTTTCGGCCCCAGATAGGAGCCGCCGATGCCGATGCTCACCACATCGCTGAACGGTTTGCCGGTAAACCCGCTGCGCCGGCCGCTGAGCACCTCGCCGGTGAAGGCTTCCATCCGCGCCAGGGTGGCCTCGATCTCGGGCATGACGTTCTGGCCATCAACCTCAACCGGGTCACCGCCGGTGTTTCTCAGGGCAGTGTGCAGCGCCGGGCGGTTTTCGGTCACGTTGACGTGTTCACCGCGGAACATGGCTTCCGTGCGCTCGGCGAGGCCACAGCTCCGGGCCAGGTCCATCAGCGCGTGCAGCACCTCGTCGGTAAGGCGATTCTTGGAGAAATCCAGCGCCAGCCCGGCGCCCTCCGCATAGTAGCGCTGTGCCCGCTGCGGATCCCGTTGAAACAACTCCCGCATGTGGAGCGTGAGCCCCTGCTGCAGCTCGGCCAGCGTCCGCCACTCGGGGCGGGAGGTGAGTGAGGCGGCGAGAGAGGCGGGGTCTGGGGCCATGGGGGAGTCCTTTCGGTCTGGTGCGGTCAGCGTGTCACTGACAGATTATCGATCAGTCGCGTGGTGCCGAGGAACGCGGCTACCAGCAGAGTCAGCTCGCCGTCACCGGCCGCTGCCGGTTTCAGGGTTTCGCTGTTGACGATGTTGAAGTAATCGGGGCGCAGGCCGGCCGCGGTGAGCGTCTCGTTGGCTTCGCGCTCAATGGCGTTGAAGTCGGTGCGGCCCTCGCCAAGCTTACGGGCACTGTCCTGAAGGGTGCGATAAACCACCGGTGCGGTGGCGCGTTCGGACTCACTCAGGTAGCCGTTGCGAGAGCTTTTGGCCAGGCCGTCCTCCTCGCGAACGGTCGGGGCGCCAATCACTTCGACCGGGATCATCAGGTCCCGCACCAGCTTGCGGATGACGGCAAGCTGCTGGAAATCCTTCTCGCCGAATACGGCAATGTCCGGCTGCACCATGTTGAACAGCATGGTGACCACCGTGGCCACACCCTCGAAGTGCCCCGGCCGGCTGGCGCCGCAGTGGCCGTCGCTGACTTCCGGCACCACCACTTTGGTCTGCTTCACCAGGCCCTGGGGATAGATTTCCTCGACACCGGGCGCAAACACCAGGGTGTTACCCGCGGCTTCGAGCTGACGTTGATCCTCTTCCAGGGTGCGGGGATAGGTGTCGAGGTCCTCGCTGGCGCCAAACTGCATCGGGTTGACGAAAATGCTGGTGACGACCACGTCCGCCGCCTCGCTGGCTTTGCGGACCAGCGAGACATGGCCCTCGTGCAGGTTGCCCATGGTGGGTACCAGGCCGATGGTTTTGCCCTCGCGGCGATAGCCGCGAAGCATGGTACGCAGTTCTTTCAGGGAGTTGACGGTTCTCATGCTTTGAACGTGTGCTCCTCGGCGGGGAATGAGCGGTCGCGGACCGCATCGACATAGGCGGTGATGGCGCCCTGGATGGACTCGGCTTCCGCCAGGAAATTCTTGACGAAGCGCGGCTTGCGCCCGGTCGTTACCCCCAGCATGTCATGCAGTACCAGAACCTGACCATCGGTATCCGCGCCGGCACCGATGCCGATCACCGGTGCTTTCACCGCCTGGGTGATGCGCGCGGCCAGTGGCGCGGGCACACACTCCAGCAGGATGATGTCCGCTCCGGCCGCTTCCAGCTCGCAGGCATGCTCGATCATCATCTCGGCGGCTTTTTCATCGCGCCCCTGTACCTTGTAGCCGCCGAACTTGTTGACGAACTGGGGGGTCAGGCCAAGGTGCGCGCACACCGGCACGCCACGCTCACTCAGGGCGGCAATGGTGTCGGTCATCCAGTCAGTGCCCTCAAGCTTTACCATGTGAGCGCCCGCCCGCATCAGCTCGGCGGCATTTTCCAGGGCTGCCTCGGTGGTGCCGTAACTCATGAATGGCATGTCGGCCATGACTAATGCGCCACGATTACCCTTGGCCACTGCGCTGACGTGGTAGACCATCTGGTCCATGGTGACCGGCAGGGTGCTGTCGTGCCCCTGCAGAACCATACCGAGGGAATCGCCAATGAGGATGACGTCAACACCGGCCTCGCTGACAATCTGTGCGAAGGTGGCGTCGTAGGAGGTCAGGGCCGCAAACGCTTCGCCCTTCTGCTTGTATTCCCGCAGGGTATTGATGGTTACAGCCATAGAATCCTTGCCTTGTGGGTGGATGGGCCAAGACTGTGCCGGGGTCTGCCGGCGTTCAGACGTTAAGGGTAATCCGGTGGGTGTCGCTGAGGCAATAGTAGCATGAAGCCGGGCGCTCAGCAGGGCGGCTGATGCTCCCGCGGAAGCGGCGGCAGCAACCGCAGGTGGTTGTCCGGGCAGTGCTGGCGGAGGGCGGCAACGCTGCGCCCGTCTGGCAGAGTGAGATCGGCGTTCAGATCAAGCAACGGCTGGAGCACGAAATCCCGGTTCGGCAGCTCGCGGTGTGGAACCGTAAGGCGATCGTTGTGAATGGTCTCCGTGCCAAACAACAACAGATCCAGATCGAGCGTTCTGGGCCCCCAGTGCTGTTTGCGCTCGCGCCCGTGATGAAGCTCGATCCGTTGCAGGTGATCCAGTAATTCAAGCGCGCCGAGCTCGGTGCTCAGCCACGCCGCGCCGTTGACAAAATCGGGCTGATCCTGGGGGCCGACAGGGCGGCTGCAGTAGAACGCCGATTGCGCGACAAGCGATGTCCGGGGCAGGCCTGCCAGTTCAGCCATGGCGCGGGCCAGTTGCGCGGTCGGGTCTGCGAGGTTGCTGCCCAGACCGATGAAGGCGTCGGTCATCGGTGTCGTCAGCTCCGGGTGGCGGGCTTGCGTTTGCGCCGGCGCTTCTTAGGGGCGTCCGTGCTGAGCTCGCTGAGCATGCGCTCCTGGCCGCGTTCGTCGGTGGCCTGAAAATCTGTCCACCACTGGCCCAGGCCCGGCTCGATTTCACCGGCCGATTCCCGCACCAGCAGGAAATCGTAGGCGGCCCGGAAGCGCGGGTGCGACATGGTCAGGAAAGCGCGTTTGCCCTGGCGCCGGGGCAGGCGCATCTGCAGCTCCCAGATTTCCTTCATGGGTCCGGAGAACCGCTTCGGGATGGAGGTAGCCTGCACCTGGCGTCCGATCACCTTGGCAATGGCACCGTGCAGTGCCGGCTGTACCGGATCACCGTTGTCCGGGCGGCGACGCCACTCGGATTGCAGCGCCGGCCACAGCATGGCTGCAAACAGGAAGTAGGGGGTGACGGATTTGCCCTGGGCGATGCGGGCGTCGGTGTTGCGCAGGGCCTGGCGGATCAGTTCATCGGGCTCGCCGGCATTCAGGGCACGGACCGTCTCCGGAAACAGCGGAGCCAGCAGGTTGTATTCGCTCAGCAGATCGTAGGTCGCCTCACCGTAACCCGCCGAGAACAGTTTCAGAACCTCGTCGAACAGGCGGGCAGGGGGGATATGGGTCAGCAGTGGCGCGAGTTCCCGGATGGGCTCTTCGGTGTCTTCCTCGATGTCGAAGCCGAGCTTGGCGGCAAAGCGCACCGCCCGCAGCATGCGCACCGGGTCCTCACGGTAACGGGTCTCGGGGTCACCGATCAGCCGGATCTGGCGGTTTTTCAGGTCTTCGATGCCGTCCGCGAAGTCGATTACCGTAAAATCGCGAATGCAGTAATAAAGCGCGTTCACCGTAAAATCGCGACGCAGGGCGTCCTCTTCCATGGAGCCGTAAACGTTGTCCCGCAGCAACAGGCCGTGCTCGCTGGTGCGACGATCGTCGTCTTCGGTGTCGTCGTCCGCTTCAACGGCATTGCCGCGGAAGGTGGTGACTTCGATGATCTCGCGTCCGAAGACGACGTGCACGATGCGGAAGCGGCGGCCGATCAGACGCGAATTGCGGAACAGGTCATGCACCTCTTCCGGCGTGGCATTGGTGGCGATATCAAAATCTTTTGGCTGACCACCCAGCAGAATATCCCGCACCCCGCCACCCACCAGGTAGGCGTCAAAGCCGGACTTGTTCAGCCGGTGCAGCACTTTCTTGGCCGGCTCGCTGATGGCCGTGCGCGATACCGTGTGCTGATCCCGGGGAATTTCCCGCCGCATGTAGGGGCGCTGCTTTTGCTTTCCGTTACCGGGCATAAGAGAGCGGAGTTTTACGACCGACTGCTCGAAGAGAGAAGAGATTGATTTAGGCATTGAATTCCGTTAGTGCATGAGCAAAAACGAGAGTTTAACGGTTTGGGCAGGATTTGCACACGTTTGCGACAGAATGGATGGGAAAAACGACGGTCTGCACAGGGCAGGACAGTGTTACGCATGGTTCAGTACCCCAGATAATCAAAAGGCGGATTCGTTTTCACGAACCCGCCCTGAAAGCGTTGACGATCTGCATTGTTTTTGTTTTTGCCGGGATTTTTCTTCGTTTTTGTACCCCACTGCGTCTCCCCAAATTTGGAGATGTCAGTAGTGCAAACGGAAGGCTTTGAAAACACAGAGCGGTCAGAAGCAGCGGGCAAGTTACGGGTACATGTAGTGTCGCCTGGAAGACGATTCTTCTCCACATCTACAACTCGCTCGTGCCAAGGGACCCCTAAAAAGCACAGTACCCAAAACACTCAGTTCGCTCACGTTCTGTTGTTGTTTTTGTTGCTGAACGTTTTCCTGCAGCTTTTTGTTTTTGTTTTGACGCTGCGTTGTCACTCTTGTTTTTGTTGTTGTGTGCTAAATAGAGTGCAGGGCGTGTGCCAGTTTTAATAAATCGTTTATTAACAGGACGTTAAGAAAAAGTGATTCATAAGTGTTACCCCGTATAGGCCTTAAGTGTTACTCCGATCTCAATTTGTGGCTCGGGAGTGTTACCTTACGGAACAGGAGGTAACAACTGAGCGCAGGTTCACACCTTGGCTGCGGTGACCGGTGCGCATCGGGACGGGCGCAGCTGCATGGTCAGTTTCCTGAAGCTTTCTTGCGGGGGATGCCAAGCCGCTGGCGGCGTTCCCACAGGGACTTCCGGCTGATACCAAGCTTCTGGGCCAGTTCGGTTTCACTCATCTTGTCCTGGTTCTCCAGAACAAAGTGCTGGAAGTAATCCTCCAGCGAGAGGTCGTTGGAGGATTCCGGTTCCCGTGCCCGAACCTGTTCGTTGTTACCTTCCACCAGCGTTTGCGGAATGTATTCGTCACCGCCCTCGTACTCCAGATCCAGCAGGGACGGCGTGATCAGGTCGGTGTCACACAGAATAGTGGCGCGCTCAATGGCGTTTTCCAGTTCGCGGACGTTACCGGGCCAGCGGTGGCGTTCCAGGGCCCGCATGGCTTCGGGGCTGAGATTCAGGTGGGGTTTACCCATTTTTTCACCCTGGCGGGTCAGGAAACGCTCGGCCAGGCCAAGAATGTCGCTGTGACGTTCCCGCAAGGGCGGTATGCGCACCTGCATGACGTTCAGCCGGTAATACAGGTCTTCACGGAACTCACCGGTGCGGGTCATGGCCCTCAGGTTGCGATGGGTCGCGGCAATCATCCTCACGTTGACCTGGCGGCTCTGGGTTGAGCCCACCTTGCGGATCTCCCCCTCCTGCAGTACGCGCAACAGCCGTGCCTGGGCTTCCGGCGGCAGCTCACCGATTTCATCGAGAAACAGGCTGCCACCATCCGCGGCCTCGATCAGCCCGGTGCGGGCCGACACCGCACCGGTGAACGAGCCCTTCTCGTGACCGAACAGCTCCGATTCAATCAGGCTTTCCGGAATGGCCGCGCAGTTCACCGAGATCAGCGGTTTCAGCGCCCGCGGGCTCATCAGATGGAGTGCGCGGGCGGCCAGTTCTTTACCGGTGCCAGATTCGCCCTGGATCAGCACCGTGGTCTCCGTGGGAGCCACCTTGCGGATCAGGGTGAAGACTTTCTGCATGGCGTCGCACTTGCCGAACATGATGCTGGCCGGATCGCTGCTGACATTGTCCGCCGTGGCCGGTGTGGACCCGGTTTCCGGGTCGACGTCCGCCCGTTGTCTGCGGGCGAGGATGTTCTCCACCGCAGCGAGCATCTCATCGTGGTCAAACGGCTTGGCGATGTATTCCACGGCCCCCATTTTCATGGAATCAACGGCGGATCGCAGGCTGGCGTAGCTGGTCATGATCAGCACCGGGGTATTTGGTGCCCGGTTGATCAGCTCGGTTCCCGGGGCGCCGGGCAGTCGCAGATCCGAAATGATCAGATCAAATTCATCGGGTTCATGCTGTTGTTCCGCTTCTTCCACGGAGCCGGCGTCCGCAACGTCGTAGCCGGCGTGCTGCAGCAGTTTGCGCACGGCGGAGCGGATAATCTCTTCGTCTTCCACGATCAGAATGCGAGGCATAGGAGTTTACGACCTTTCGTTCAGGCTGATGGCGGCGTTACCGGAGTCCGGTTCGTAGGCCGGCAATTTCAGGCGCACGCAGGTGCCCAGGCCGGATTCCGCATCCGCCGGGCTGTCCACGTGTATGTTGCCGTAATGCTCTTCGACAATACTGTACACCAGTGACAGACCAAGGCCTGTGCCTTTATTGGGTGCCTTGGTGGTGTAAAACGGCTCAAAGATATGATCCAGCTGATCTTCCGGAATGCCGGACCCCTCATCGGTGACTTCGATGATAGCGGAGTAGCCATCGCGGTTTCCACTGACCCGGATGCTGCCGCCCTCGGGTGATGCGTCACGGGCATTGGCCAGCAGGTTCACGAATACCTGCACCAGCCGCTGCTCGTCACCCAGCACCATCAGGTTGTCCGGGCAGTCGTTGATGTAGTGGATGCCAAGGCCACGGTCGCTCAGCGACAGCAGGTTGATGGACTCATCGACACAGCGTCGGATCAGCACCGGTTCGTAACGGTTGGCCTGGGAGTGATTGCCGGTACGGGCAAAGTTCATCAGTGACTGCAGGATGGCCGATATGCGTCGGGTTTGCTGCTGAATCTGCTCGGCCGTCGAGAGAATGTCGGGGTCGTCGGTTTCCAGCTTGAGATTCTGCGCGAGGGACGAGATGCCGGTGACCGGGTTGCCGATTTCGTGAGCCACACCGGCCGCCAGGCGGCCCACCGATGCCAGGCGTTCGCTGTGCATCAGTTCGTCTTCCAGCAATCGCGTCTCGGTCTGGTCTTCCACCAGAATGATGCTGCCGCCTTCCGGATGGTCGGGGCCGCTCAAGGCGGCCTTGTGCAGGTTCAGCCAGTGGGGTTTGCCGTTCAGGTCGAGCCGGTGTTTGTATCGGTGCAGATCCTCGCCACTGTTGAAGTCGTCCAGCAGCAGGTGCCAGTGTTCGGGCAGGGCCTGCAGGCGCGCGCCCACTACGTCGTCAGCGGTGATGCCGGTGAGCTGCTCGATGGCGTGGTTCCACATCAGAATCTCGCCGTCATCGCCCATGGAGCAGGCCGGGATCGGCAGGTTCTGCAGGGTCTGGCGATAATGGCGGCGCAGGTTGTCCAGTTCGCCGGCAAGGCCGGTCAGCTGGTTCTGGTAGTCGCCGAGGGCACGCTCCACATAGCGGATGTCCTGGGCCATACCGCCGCTGGCCATGGGTTTGTAGCCCAGATGGCGCTTGACCAGGTCCCGCGCCACGGCGGGGCCGAGCAGGCCGGAGAGGTTGACCTCCACCTGGTCCCGCAGCCGGCGCAACTGGTAGGGCCGGTATTCCACATTGGGCAATTTGAGCTGGCCGAGGGCGCGCTCAACTTCGCGTTTGGCCACGCCCCGCCCCAACGGATCCGCAAGCTGGCGGATAAAGTCAGCAGAGGACGTGGCCACCAGTTCGCGCCGATGGGGGCGGGACAGGGCGCCCAGGGAGCAGGCCTGGGCCGCACTGGCTTCCTCGGCGGTGCTGCCACTGAGCACTGACACCAGCGTGAAAACGGTGACATTCACCGTCAGGCTGATGAAGGTGAAGATGTGCCAGTTGCTGTAATCCGGCACCAGGGGCGCGCCCAGCCACTCCAGCAGGTTGGCGGTGTGGGAGAACGGCAGCACCAGAGTGACGATCCAGATCGCCAGACCGGAGATGAGCCCGGCGATCAACCCGCGCCGGTTACCTTCCGGCCAGTAGATAACGCCGAGGGCACCCGGTAACAGCTGGAGGGTGCCTGATAGCGAAATGGCCCCGAGGATGGACAGGTCAAGATTGGTGCCAATGGTCTCGTGGAACAGCAGCGCGGCAAAAATGATGACGGCAATCAGCAGGCGTTTGATCCAGCGCAGCCAGTGGTAGATGTCACCATGATCTCGCGGTGTCTTCAGGGGCAACACAATGTGGTTCAGGACCATGCCTGCCAGCGCCAGGGTGCTGACAATCATCAGGCCGCTGGCGGCGGACAGGCCGGCAATGTACATCAGCAGCGTCAGGGCCGGGCTTTCCAGAGCCTGGGCAACACCGATGGCGTAGAAGTTGGGGCCGGTGGTGGCTGCCAGTTCCTGTCCACCCCAGAGGATCAGCGGTACCGGCAGCCCCAGCAGCAACAGATACAGGGGCAGGCCCCAGCTGGCTTTGGCCAGGGCTTTCGGTGACGGATTCTCACTGAACGTCATGTGGTACATGTGGGGCAGTACCAGGGCGCCGGCGAACGCCATCAGCATCAGTGCCCGCCAGCTGCCATCGTCGATGGTCATGGTCATCGGGCTGGCAGGTGAGTTCTGTGTATTGAGCCAGGTTTCCAGCCCGCCCAAGCCGCCAAATACGCCGAACAGGATTACGCTACCCAGTACCAGCAGGGCCACCAGCTTGACCAGTGAATCAAAGGCAATGGCCAGCACCAGCCCCTGATGACTCTCGGAGCCCTGATTACGGCGGGTGCCGAACAGCATGGCGAACAGCACCACGGTGATGCTGAACATCACGCTGATCACGTTGGGCGAGGTATCGGGTGCCAGAAGGCTGGCAGAGGTGGACACCGCCTGAATCTGCATGCTCAGCAGCGACAGAATGGCGGCGCCTGAGCAGATGGTGACCAGCGTGCCTGCCCATTGGCTGCGGTAGCGATAGGCGAACAGGTCGGCCAGCGAGGACAGCTGGTAAGCGCGGCCGATGCGCATGATCGGGTTCAGCAGCACCGGGGCCAGCAGGAAGGCGCCGCTGATGCCCAGATAATAGGCCAGGAAGCCGAAGCCGGATTCGGCCGCCACGCCCACTGCCGCGTACACCGCCCAAATACCCGCGAACACGCCGAGGCTGAGGGTGTAGACCAGCGGGTGCCTTACCCAGTGCCGGGGCAGCAGGCCACGCTCGGTAATCCAGGCAACGCCGAACAGCAGAATCAGATACAGCAGGCTGGCCAGTAACAGGCCAGGGGCGCTAAAACTCATTGGGGTCTCGCCGCCATTCCAGCCAGAACCCGATAGCGATCAGGCCGGCCCAGATGATGTAGGGGGTGTACCAGGCGTTTCCGGGAGAGGTCCACCAGTCGAGAATATTCGGTGAAAAAATATAGATGGCCAGAACCAACAGGAAGACCAGACGATAGATATACATCAGGCATGGGATCCGCGCTGAGTTTGTGAAAAGCTTTATACCACGTAGCTTACCGGGATGTCAGGGGGATTGCGCCCCGCCGCCAGTGTCGGGCCGCCCAGTCGAGAATGTCGCCGGTACTGGATCGCTCAAGGTCCGCTGGCGGTTGCTGTCCGAGCGCCTGAAGTGCCTGAATCAGGTTGCGGGAGGGCTGGCGATCGTCCAGCGCCGGTGCGTGGTTCTGCTTGCTGAGCTTCTGGCCCTGCTCGTTGAGGATGACCGGAATGTGCAGCCAGCGCGGCGGCATGGCACCCAGCGCACGGTAAATTTGCTGCTGCTGGGCGGTCATGTCCAGCAGATCCGAGCCCCGCACCACGTCGGTGATGCCCTGGTCAATGTCGTCGGCCACCACGGCCAGCTGGTAGGCGTAGAAGCCTTCCTTGCGCAGAATGACCGGGTCATCGAGCTCGGCCTGCACGGTTTGGGTCTGATCGCCCAGCAACTCGTCGTGCCAGTGGCTTGTTTCATCACGCAGCGCAAAGCGAACGGCGAACGGACGATCGCCGGGCACGCTGTTGCCATCGCGGCAGTGTTCCGGGTGTCGGCCCTGATGTGCCAGTAATTGCTTGCGGGAACACGCGCAGCGATAGGCAATGCCGCGTTGCAGCAGGGTATCGATGATTGTCTGGTAAGCGTTGTGGCGCCGGGATTGGAAGCGAACCGGTTCGTCCGGAATCAGGCCGTGGCAGGTCAGGCTGTGAAGAATCTGGTCGGTGGCGTGCGTGCTTTCTCGCAGCGGATCAAGGTCTTCGATGCGCACCAGCCATTGGCCCTGGTGGGTCCTGGCTTCCATGAAACTGGCGACGGCGGTCACCAGTGAGCCAAAGTGCAGGGGGCCGGTCGGGGACGGGGCAAACCGCCCACGGTAGGTGTGTTCAGCCATGGTGAACAATCAGCCGGCCCGGGAGGGGCCGGCGGGCAAGGGTAGACGGCTCAGATGCCGGTCTGGCGTTCGCGGATTTCCGCCAGGGTTTTGCAGTCGATGCACAGGGTGGCCGTCGGGCGCGCCTCAAGGCGGCGGATGCCGATTTCCACACCGCACTGGTCGCAAAAGCCATAATCGTCCTTGTCGATGCGATCAATGGTCTTGTCGATCTTCTTGATCAGTTTGCGCTCGCGGTCGCGGGTGCGCAGCTCCAGGCTGAATTCCTCTTCCTGGGTTGCACGGTCGCTGGGATCCGCGTAATTTGCGGCATCTTCCTGCATATGGTGCATGGTGCGGTCGACTTCTTCCATCAGCTCCTGCTTCCATTGCAGCAGCAGATTCTTGAAGTGCTCCAGCATGTCAGCACTCATGTACTCTTCACCCTTCTTCATTTCGTAAGGGGTGAAGTTGGTAAAACGTTCGCGTGGTTGTTGTGCAGTGTTTGCCATTGACCCGGCCTCTTGTTTGTACTTCACAAGAACGCTTTGCTTCCCTCCGCACCAGCCTTCGCTGCGCGGTTTGACCCTGGATAAAGCATTCGTCCTGAAACAGGAATTTGCGGAAAATAGCAGATAAGTCACAGGGGTGCCAGCCTTGTGATCAGACTTTCACACGGAGACCACCATGAAGTTCCCCCAACCACTGATTGAAGGCCGGCTGATCCGGCGCTACAAGCGGTTCCTGGCCGATGTGCGGCTGCCGGACGGCAGCGAGGTGATCGCCCACTGTCCGAACACCGGATCCATGCTGGGTTGCCAGCCCGCGGATGCGCGGGTCTGGCTGAGTGAAAGCGACAATCCCAAGCGCAAGCTCCGCTATACCTGGGAATTGGTGGAAACCGCACCGGGCGAACTGGCGTGCATCAACACCGGCCGCCCCAATGCCCAGGCCCGCCATGGCATTGAGGCTGGTGCGGTCGTGGAACTGGCCGGGTATGGCAGGATTCGCACAGAAGTGCGTTACGGCGCCGAGAAAAGCCGGATTGATCTGCATCTGTCAGAGCATCCATCTCTTGCCGATGCCTGGGTGGAGGTGAAAAACGTCACCCTGTGTGAGAACGGCGCGGGCTTCTTCCCGGACGCGGTGACCACCCGTGGTCAGAAACATCTGCGGGAGCTGATCGCCCAGGTGGCGGCGGGCGAACGTGGTGTGTTGCTGTTCGTGGTGAATCACACCGGTATCACGTCGGTGCGGCCGGCGGATCACATTGATGCGGCATACGGACCGTTGCTCAGGGAAGCCGCGGCGGCCGGTGTGGAAGTGCTTGCTTACCGTGCTGAGCTGGGTGATGCCAGCGGACCCTCCGGCGGCCTGTCTCTGGTGGGCCCGGTGCCGGTTATTCTGGCGGCTTGATGTGAATGCCGTCGGGCTGTTCCACCACCTCCAGCGGCGTCAGCGCGTCGCCCTGGCAGGGGCCGGCAATGCACTCACCGCTGTCCGGCAGAAACAGGGCGCCGTGAGTTGAGCACTGGATGAAGCAGCCGTCAGAGTCCATGAAGCGTCCTGGCATCCAGTTCAGCTCAATGCCCAGGTGAGGGCACTGATTGACATAGGCCCTCAGCTCGCCGTCATGACGTAGTACAAAGCCTCTCTGCGCCACGGTGCCGGCCGCGGCCGTGCCCGCTGTCAGCGCGAACTCGATGGCACCGGTGTTCAGGTCTTCCGCCCGGCCGATGTATTGCCAGCGCCGGTGGTCGGTCATTTGCCGGTGTTGTAGCGCATGCGGGTGCCGTGGTTCAGAGACATCACGATTTCGTCCGCGTGCAGTGCGTGGGGGAAGAAGCATCCGGAAATCTTGGCCCCGGCGATGCTGGCGCCTTCCATGTCACACTGGCTGAAATCGATGCCGCGCAGGTCGGCTCCGCGGAAATAGGCGTGTCTCAGGTCCATGCCGCGGGCGTCCATCCCGCGCAGGTCGAGACCGCGGAAGTCGCCATGAGCGAAGCTTGGCAACGCCGGCTGGGCCGCCTTGGCGGCGTTGAACGCCTCCATGTTTTCACTTCTGAGCTTGTCGTAGAGCGGGTCGTTGATCGGGCGTACTGCGTCTGTATCCATGGTGCTGACCTCTGCTGCTTTGTGCCGGTGTCCGCTAACGGGCACCCGACCCACGGGCCGGGTGCTATCAGTGTAGACGATTCAGGCCGACGGCAGCCCGAAGTGCTGACGGATCCGGTCGGCTACCGCCTCCGCCACGTGTTCCTGGTCGGTATGCAGGTGAATGGTGTGGGTTTTCTCTTCCGTGGTCAGCGGCTCGAACCAGCCCTGCTGCTCATCCAGCAACGCCTCGGTGGCTTCCGAAGCGTCTCCGGAGCGGTTTCGGATCCACTCCCGTCGCAGCTCCTCGGGTGCTTCGCAGTGAATCAGCGCGAAGGGCAGGCCCTGATTTTCCGCGACGTCGGCCAGCAACGCCCGCTCCCGTTGCTTCAGGGAGGCGGCATCCACAATTACAGGAAGGCCGGCGTGCAGCAGATCTGCGGCCACGGTGGCAAGGCGTTGATAGGTTTCCCGGGTGGCTTCCTCGGTGTACAGATTGGCGCCGGTGGGGGATTTGCTCTGGTCCAGCGGCCCCAGGCCGAACAGCCGTTTGCGTTCAACGTCCGAACGCAGACGAATCAGCCCCAGTTCCTCAGACATGGCGGCGCTGACGCAGGTTTTGCCGCTGGCGGACAAGCCCGTGGTCGCCAGCAGGTAAGGGTTCGGGATGGCGCTGTAGCTCTCCGCCAGTTGAGCATAGTCCTGGTATCGCTGCAGCAGGCCGGCTCTTTCGGCGTCGGAAAGTGACGGGTTGCCGAGGGTGAATAACGCAATCTTGGCGCGCACCATGGCGCGGTAGGCCTTGTACAGCGGCAGCAACGGCAGTGCGTCGAAATCCCCGCGATGCTCCAGGTAGGTGTTGAGGACCCGATTGGCCAACAACGGTTCGCGACGGGACTCGAGGTCCATCAGCAGAAATGCGAGATCATTGATCACGTCGATCCAGCGGAACGGCTCGTTGAATTCGATGCAATCGAACACCGTGACCTTGCCCTCGAACACCGTGATGTTGGCCAGGTGGAGGTCGCCGTGGCATTCACGCACGAAACCCTGCTGGCGGCGCTGGGCGATGAGATCCTGCTGGCGCTCGAAGGTGGTGCGGGTCCAGGCTTCGAGGTTATCCAGCTGTGCCAGCAACCCCTGATCGTCCAGCAGCGGGCGAATCTGGTCAAAGTTCTCCTGCATGGCGGCAAACACGGCCTCAGGAGTGCCCAGTGGCTTGTCATCGGCCACCGGCGGCAGGGTGTCATGAAAACCCGCCACCTGTCTGGCCAGGCTGGCGAGCAGATCGGCGCTGAGAGTTCCGTTCTCCTGGCGCACGTCGAACAGCTCGCTCTGGTCGAACTGGCGCATGCGGATGGCGTATTCAAACGGCTCACCCTCGCCACCGAGTATCGGCTCGTCGGCGGTGCCGGTAATGGGTACCACATCCAGGTACAGGTCCGCGGCCAGGCGGGAGTTCAGGCGCAGTTCCTCTTCGCAGAAATACTTGCGGCGAGCCAGGGTGGAGAAGTCGAGAAACCCGAAGTCCATGGGCTTCTTGATCTTATAGGCGTAGTCGCCGGTGAGGATCACCTGAGAAATGTGGGTCTCAAAAACCTGAAAGTCGGTTACCGGGTGGTCGTACAGCGCCGGATTCTGTAACGCCAGAATCAGGTTATGGGTATCGGTGTCGCTCACTGCTCTCTCCTCGCATTCCCTGAACTTGTTGATTTTTCTTGCACCTATCATAACGGGCAGATTACAGAAATAACACACAGATGACCTGCCTCCGGCCGTGTCGCTTTCGTTATACTCGCGCCATGAAAAAAACATCCCCCCTGAAAAAGTCCGTTAAGAAAAAAACCGGTAAAGGCCGTTCTGCCCGGCGACCCTGGTTCTGGCGTCTGTTCTGGCGTGTCACGCTGATCGGCCTGGTCCTGCTTGCCGGCTGGATGGTGTATCTCGATGCGGTGGTGACCTCGCGCTTCGAGGGGCGTCGCTTCGAGGTGCCGTCGCGGGTTTATGCCCGCCCGCTTGAATTGTACGACGGCGCCAGTGTCAGCTCCGGCAGCCTGCAGAGAGAGCTGGAGCTGTCCGGCTTCCGCAAGGGCGATGGTGTCAGGCCGGGCACCTACAGTCGTAGTGGTGGTCGTTTTCTGATCAGTTCCCGCGGGTTTCTGTTTGCCGATGGGTTGGAGCCCCGGCGCCGGCTGGCACTGACCATCTATGGCGACCGGGTTCAGGAATTCCGCGTGGTGGAGGGTGACAACGCGCCGATCGTGCGTCTTGAGCCCGCCCAGATCGGTGGCATCTACCCGGCCCATAAGGAGGACCGGGTGCTGGTTCAGCTGGAGGATGTGCCGGATTTGCTGACCGACGCGTTGCTGACCATCGAGGACCGCGGATTTTACGAGCATTACGGCGTGGCGCCGCTGTCCATTGGCCGCGCACTGCTGGTCAATCTGCAGGCGGGCCGCGTGGTGCAGGGCGGTAGCACGCTGACCCAGCAGCTGGTGAAGAACTTTTTCCTGACCCGTGAGCAGACCCTGATCCGCAAAGGCAACGAAGCGCTGATGTCGGTGTTGCTGGAGCTGCACTACGAGAAGGACGACATCCTCGAAACCTACCTCAACGAGGTGTATCTCGGTCAGGCCGGCACCCGCAGCATTCACGGTTTTGGCCTGGCAAGTCAGTTCTATTTCGGCGAATCGATCCGCGATCTTGATCTGCACCAGGTGGCATTGCTGGTGGCCATGGTGAAGGGGCCCAGTTACTACAACCCGCGCCGGCATCCGGAGCGTGCTCTGGCGCGTCGTAACCTGGTCATCGACGTGATGGCCGACGACGGTATCGTCAGCGCCGCCGAAGCCAGCACGGCCCGTGCCCGGCCGTTGGGCGTCAGTGAGCGGCCCTCCTACTCCGAGAACCGCTATCCCGCCTATATCGATCTGGTACGCCGCCATCTGGCCCGTGACTACAAGGAGGAAGACCTACAGAGCGAGGGGCTGCGGATCTTCACCACCCTCCATCCGGGGATTCAGTACGCGGCGGAATTTGCGGTCACCGACACGCTGTCGCGGATGGATTCCGGCTTCGAGGAAACCACGCTCGAGTCCGCCATGGTAGTGACCTCCCGTGACAGCGGCGAGGTGCTGGCGCTGGTGGGTGGCCGGGACCCCCAGTTTGCCGGTTTCAACCGGGCGCTGGATGCGCGCCGGCCAATCGGCTCGCTGATCAAACCGTTTATCTACCTCACCGCACTGCAGGATCCAGAGCGCTACACGCTGATCTCGCCGGTGGAGGATAAGGGGTTTGCTCTGGTTTTTGATGATGATCGGCGCTGGGAGCCGAAAAACTTCGATAACAAGGAGCGGGGCGAGGTACCGCTGCATCAGGCGCTGTCCCGGTCCTATAATCTGCCGGCGGTCAGGGTCGGTCTCGATGTGGGCGTGGACGCGGTGCAGGAAACCCTGCAGGCGTTTGGTGTGACCACTCCGATTTCCCGGTATCCTTCCATGCTGCTGGGCTCGGTGTCGATGACGCCGGTGACCGTGGCGCAGATCTATCAGGGGTTGGCCACATCCGGTTTCAATACCCCTTTGCGAACCATTCGCCAGGTCACCGATGCCAGTGGTGAGGCGCTGTCGCGCTACAGCCTGGAAGTGGACCAGGTGGCGGATCCGGCAGCGGTTCACCTGGTGCAATACGCCATGCAGGAAACTATGCAGGAGGGGACCGGGCGAGCGGCTTACCGCACCGTGCCCCAGCAACTGTCGCTCGCCGGCAAGACCGGCACCACGGACGACGGGCGGGACGCCTGGTTTGCCGGCTTCAGTGGCGATCTGCTGGCCGTCACCTGGATCGGTCGGGACGATAACGGTCCCACCACACTGACAGGCTCAACCGGTGCGTTGCCGGTGTGGGCGCGGTTCATGGGGCAGGTGCCCCAACACGGATTTTCACCGGTGGTGCCCGACGGCGTGGCGTATCACTGGGTCAATCCGCAACGGCAGGCTCTGACCGACGAGCACTGTGACAATGCACGCCTGGTTCCGTTTATGGCCGGCAGTGAGCCCGTTCAGGAGGTGACCTGTGCGGGCAATCTGCAGCGACGGATCCGCGGCTGGTTTGAAGGACTTTTCCAATGAAGGCGGCAACACTGAAATACAGCGGCGCGCTGGCACTGGCGCTGATCATCGGCGGCTGTGCCTCGCCCGGCGGTTCCATCTACGTGCCCGCAGGTGGCTCATCGCGGGATGTGGAAGAGGCGCCGGAACCACCGCGGAGCGAACGGGACGCGGCAACCACGCGCACGGAACGCAAGAGTGAGCAGCCGTCTGAACCGGCAGCGGAACCGGAACAGGAGCGCCGCACCGGTTCCCCGAGCTACCAGGAAGCCGGAGACCAGCTGTCACCGGCGGCCAAGAGCCTCATCCAGCAAGCCGACAGCTCCCTGGCTCAGGGTAATGCGCCTGCCGCCATTGCGCAGCTGGAGCGGGCTCAGCGCATCGCACCGAGATCGGCGGAGGTGTATTTCAAACTCTCCGAAGCCTATGTTGCCGCCGGTCAGTTGGGCTCGGCGGAGCAGTTCACGCTCAAAGGGTTGTCCTTGGCGGGAAGCGATGCAAGGTTGCAGCGGTCTGGCTGGATGTTGCTGGCGGATATTCGGCGCGAGCGCGGGAACGTGGCGGGTGCCAATCAGGCCGAGCAACGGGCTAACGCACTGTAGTGATGTGTTTTCCGTTCAGCAGACACAAAAAACCCCGCAGTTGCGGGGTCAGATTGCTGACGAACCCCGGTTTTTCCGGGGTTCGTTGCGTTTGGGCGTTTTAAATTCAGTTGGCGATGGATCTAGCCCAATATTCCCGACCGGGTTGCCAATACTCCGGATAAGCCAGTTTCCG
>UEXM01000052.1_pt1 | contig 136012 bp, 157 predicted proteins | sample 1796661 | NCBI WGS metagenome assembly UEXM01 (sample SAMEA4772469, study PRJEB27181) | metagenome | reverse complement strand
ACCCTTGCCTCCACCACCAGCAGAAGGTCCAGACAAACTAGTGGATGACCCCCCTCCAGGCGCGACTATGTTGTCTAGTGTGGTGTTCCCACCATCAGCCCCATCGTTGAGGGCTACTCCTGCCGCTCCCCCCGCCCCGACAGTGAAGTTGACTACAGCATCCTCAACTAACTGGGCGATGAATAGTTTGTGTTTTACATAAGCACCACCACCGCCACCGCCGCCCTTCTTATGGGTTGAACCTCCTCTACCGCTGACTAGATAACCTCCACCACCTCCACCACCTCCACCATACATCTCTATCTCAAGAAAGACTGTTCCTTCTGGGACAGTGTAACTCTGTGATCCAGTGGAGGTGATATTGGTGGTAGACAATGCCTGATATTGTCTCGTACTGGCTGCTCTTGATGCACCTATCATGAGAAGTTCAACCCACCCACAAATCCATATATGTTAGTGCCAGCATCAATGGTCAAGAACGTGATGATGTCAATACCAGAAGATGTTAATGAAGGTGCAACATTGCTGGGCCATTTAATGGCAGAAGCGAATGTAGTAGTATGAGCACCACCATTAGTGATGATGAGTGTAACCGTTCCCGCTTTACCAGATGCAGGTGGGTTACTTAAACTGAACTCACAATTGCCACCAATAGTAACCGTCTGCACATTGCCACCTTCAAAATCAACTGCTGTGTTGCTATTGACTGAACCAATTGCATTCACGGCTTCTGAGTAGTCTTTCAGATTGGGTTTAGCAAGTTCGAAATCATTCATATCAATTCCAGCAGTTTGCATATCCATAACCTCACTGCCACCCACTTCAACCTTCAATCTATCTGCGGTAAAGTCAAGGAATGTATCTCCATCTCCATAGTGTGCTAGTTTTCTCTCAATTTGCACATTTGGAGTTCTGAACGAAAGTATGTTACCTGAACCATCAAATTTAATTCTCTCATCGTCATCAGCAGTTCCAATAAACCCATCCTCGGATATGATAATGTTTCCACCCACATTAATACCACTACTCAGAGTAACACCTGAGGTTCCTCCTATTATCCCACTAAATGCAGCTATGGTGTTTGCGGTTGTAACACCATCAGATGTTATGCCATTGTAATGTTTTAGGTAGTCTCCAACTGGACCAGTAGCACCAGTTGTACCAGTAGCACCAGTTGTACCAGTAGCACCAGTAGATCCAATCGGACCTGTGCTTCCAGTAGATCCAATCGGACCTGTGCTTCCAGTAGATCCAGTAGATCCAGTAGATCCAGTAGATCCAGTAGATCCAATCGGGCCTGTGCTTCCAGTGGGTCCTACATTAAATATGCTTAGTTGTGCTGCACTTAGAGGATTTAAGGCCGTCTCTTTAATCTCTGTCGGTAAAGGACCCACCTTTTTCTCTGGTGTACCAGTTTGGGCAACGATTGAGGCATTCAATATACTACTTATTTCTGATGAATTTTCATTGATAGCACCCAATTCTTCTAGAGTAAGGCTCCTGCTAGAAACCTTAGATGGAGTTATACCGCCATCACTATTTACCTCCAGCAGTATTCCCGCCCTTTTCAACTGGTTTATTATTTTTTGTGCTTTATCCATACTGAACCCTAGTTAAGTTGTATTGTACCACTATTGAGTTTTATGCTAGAAGGAGTCATCTTTACAGTAGAAGATCCCCCACTAGAATTCAGGGTAATATCCCCACCGACGTTGAGTTCATAATTACCGTTAGTTACATCATGGACCACATTTCCATCTGTCTTCATATTGACGTTGCCCTTGGTGTAAATGTTAGAATTTCCCTCCACGGTTATGTTCAATGCCCCCTTGATATGAAGGTTGTCGTCAGATGCTATAACCTCGTGCGACTTTCCAGCTACTTTTCTGACCATGCTGCCGTCTGGATGTATTTCTATAAAGGTTCCCGACTTATGGTACACATGCAACCTCTCATGTCCCTCGGTGTCGTCTACCTCTACTATATGTCCGCTTTCCGTTTCCATCACTTTATTGAAAGGATAAGTGGCAGAATAGGCTGTTTGCGGTTCTGACAGGGTGTCTTGGCTTCCAACACCTGTAGATACTTCCATCTCATCTAAGTCGTCAATCTTAGTCTTAACCACCGTCTTGTCTATCATGTCATTTCTAGTCAGTCTGTTGGTGTCTGCTTCTCCAATGAAATCAGATTTAGGATACACCCCGTTAGGATCATTAAATCCTTCATTGGGATTCGGTGCGAACTCGGGTATGCCTGGTAGAGTACCCATCATCATTGGTTCTTGTGCGGATTCTCCATCCCTGAAAAAACCAAATATCCAAGTTCCTTCCACTGGTCCTACTGGAGACCCACCAATCCCATTCATAGATGCAGAGGTGATAGGCATCATGGGGTATGCCCAAGGCAAATCATCTGTAGGCAGTAATTCTTTAGAACTGGTATGATATCCTAGGCATCTGACCCTGCATCTGCCTATTTGCTTAGGATCGTCTCTATCTTCTACCACACCCACATACCATATAAAATTGTTATAAGACTTATTCATTTTCACCCTGTCAAGAAGTTGGTATTAGATTGATTATTAGTGTCTCTTCCAGTTCCTAGAATCGTAGACTTGTCGGGAACTCTTTCTGGTATCGAGTCTCTAGATAACTCTATGATACATGTATATTCTTTAGGTTCAGTAGCAAGGTTAATTGAATGACGTATAGCAGTAATCAGGTAAGTTCCATCAGAGTATTTATCACTCCACTCAGAATCTACTCTTCCCACTGGTTCGCTTACTGGGAATCTCAGTCTGAGGGTGTCACCTACTGATAGATCTGAGTTACCAGCTATAGTTATCTTAACTTTGGTGGTATCCATTTCTTTCATGGTAGCATTTCTTTTAAGCAACCATTCTTCTGTGTCCTGAGTGTCTGGATAATCGTCATGCAGCCCTTGGTGTTTTGTCCTAATAAAGCTTGTTGCCAACGGGGTGGATGAATATCTGTTTTTTATCGGAAGATAAGGGAATTCTTCGCACTTGTCTGAATCTGCAAAGGATTCAATATATTTCCTGTAAGAGGAGATATAGTTCTTATTTACGATGTCATGTACTATTAGGTTAGAGGAGTACATAGAGTCGTTGAGTTCTTCCAATCTGTTAAATTGATTGGGTATGCTGTATTCTTGGATATTGAAGAACTGTTTTAAAATATTACCAGACGAACCAGCCTTGGTGTCGACTGCGGTGGGTGCTACCTCATATGCATACTTCGGTTTGATCTTGGACATGGAGCTTATGGGTGCGAACACATATTTTCCTTTTTTCTGAAACAACACATAGTTGGCATTACCCCTGCCTTCCTCAGATATCGCCCTTGATGACAACCAGTCTAAAGTCTCAAAAGGACTCCAATTGGGTATGGTGTATTTGTATTCCCCTCGCGTCTTAAGTACGGTAGCCTCGGTGTTAGGGAAATAAGTAGAGAATACATCTGCCACAATATCGGATATTCTGCCCTGATAGGCCTTACTGATTCTCCTAATCTTAGACTCTCTGAACTCTTTGGAGATAAACTTCATCTCGTATATCTCAGACTTGTCGTTCTTAGATTTGGTCCTGCTCTCTATCGCATACACTTCGAAAGACAACTCAAGTGGACTATTGCCGAAGCCAGGAGTCTTAAAACTAACGGTGATCGTCTCTTGACCTATTATGGGCAAATGGTTGATCAACCCCATGGCATCTACTACTAGGGCATAACCTTCTGTGCAGGTAGAGAACATATCCTCAAATATGCTAACATGCTTGCACATTTTGGATATGTCGACCTCTCCTCCTTGATCGGATCTTATTATAATACTGTCTATTTCTACATCGTTGAGTTGTTTATAAGTATCTTCAGCCATTTAGTCTGCCCCTGATGACCTTGCCCAACTCACCTGCCACCCTAGCCACATACTTGGGTTTCAACAGTTTGATGCTTCTTCTCGAATCATTTTTCTTATGCTCATGATTAGCATTGGTGATTGTGTATGTGTCGGTGCTATCAACGATGTAGTTCTGTAGTATTGTATCTCCAAAAGGGACAGCAGCACCAGTAGAACCAGATTGACCCAGCGGGTACTGCGTCCCATCGGAGTCTGGTGGAGTGGAGAGATGGCTTATTGTGTCCTCACTAGTGCTTCCTATGATGTCTTCAAAGTGGTGTGCTGCCTGACTGCTTACCGACACCTTCCTACCTATTTTAGCAACGTTGAAGACAGGTGTGCCGTCTGCACTAGTGCCCCTAGTGGTGATGAAGTCCCCTGCATTAAAAGCACCTGAAACCCCAGTAACCACCAACCTAGAATAACTCTTGTCCCAAGAATGACACCTAGCAGCATTCTCGCCATCAAGGGTAGCATGAGTTCCAACTCCGTTGGTAAATATGACCTCAGACCCCGAAACACCCAGTATGGTTTCGTTTCTGTTATAATGGATATTAGCAAAACCTCCAGAACCAGCATCTAGAAGGAAGTAAGTCTCGCCTGGGTAGATAGACTTCAAATAGTTATCCATAGCCTTGGAAGACAATGGGAATCCGTAATATGGATTCACAATATCATTGAATAAAAGTATAACCCAGTGTAGATCAGAATCTCCATAGAATCTGTCCGCCAATGTATCTGGTCTTTCCCCATCCTGTACATCATACTCTATGAACATGTCATGGGTATTCTTGATCTTGTCCTTAACTGCAACTCTGGTAAGAATGTCTACAGCAGTCTTAGTATTCTGACCGTCATCGAATGAATACTCTATCCTAGGAAATTTTTTGAAGTATGCCATTGATTAGAATCCTGCGTGAATGTGGTTTCTTGTGATAGCTTCCATCTCTGTAAATGAGAGTTGAAGATCAATTGCAGTGGGTATCCCATTCTCGAAGGTAGACACCACTCCATTCGGATGGTAATCTACATTGACTGCGGTCAATGCACATCTACCAATCTTATTAATCCATTGATTTTCTGATGCTATATGATTGGGGGAGGTAGAATATTTGTTACTAACTGGGTTAGGGTGTTTCAGATCTATGAATGTGATCTGGAACTCAGAAGGTGTAAGATAATATGCCTGACTAGGATTGACTTCAGGATGTGCATGGAATCTGAATAGTTTGCATATAGTGAGCATGTCTATCGCTTCCTGTTCATTTTTGGGGCGGAAAGTGAAGGTGAAATCGAACGTTCTGAACCCCACACTTTCAAACAATTGCTCTTTTCTGGGATTTCTAACAGCACCCGTGATAGATGATATGGCGTCTGCTGAATTAATCTGACCACCCGCTATCTCAGCAACAGAATCAACTATACCAGCAGCCTTTTGTATGACTCCTGGAATCATGGAGCTTAAATTACCATCCATAATTCCTTTTATGAGACCCAGATCTACTTCTTGATATCCGATTGAGTCAGCATTTTTCAAGTCTGCTGGCAGGTATAAGGTGATCTTGTCTAGCGATTCCTCTTCTGCCTTGCCCAGTCTGGTATCTTTTATGATTTCCTCATTCACAAATTCTGGAAGTTGGGACTTATCTGATATAAAGTTCAATATTTTAACTGCACCTTGATCCGCTATGTTTCCTATGAAACCACCTACACCGCCCACATCGATCCCACCTTCTTCATTTACAACCGTACCAGTCGCTGCCTCTCCCAGAGCATCAACTGTACCCGAGTATAGATCGCCTATACCATCTGCTAGTGAATCAAAGACAGAACTTATTGAACTGGTCAGATCCTCCATCCTAGGATTCTTCTTGAAGAACACATCGAAATGAATTAGTTGTCCGTATTCTGGGTTATTGTGTAAATCTATAGGGTATACTACGTGATTCCCATTGGGTTTGGGTGATCCATCGGCAGCATGATCAAGAAAGTCTAATTTACCAGATCGTTGGAAATGCTTGAAAAAACTAGCATCCCCTATCTGGTTGAGTATATCACCGAAACTGCCAGCGGCGTTAGGGTTAAGATCTGGTGAGTTGCCAGCACCAGCTTGAGGTATATTAGACATGATCCCTCCTAAATATTTTGGTTATGATCTTATACATAATTATATATAAGAGGCTTCTACATATGGCATACAAAGGTAAATACAAGCCTAAAAATTCTTCTAAGTATTTAGGAGACCCCACTAAGATAATATATAGATCTCTGTGGGAAAGAAGATTCATGGTATTCTGTGACAGCAACGACTCCGTAATATCTTGGGGGTCGGAGGAGGTTGTCATACCATATATCTCACCTGTAGATAACAAACGCCATAGGTATTTTGTGGATTTCATAGTTGAGACTAGAAATAAAAAAGGATTCAGAGAAGTGGTCCTTATTGAGGTCAAACCCAAAGCACAATGCAAAGAACCGCAAAAGAAAAAGAAAACACAAAGAAGATATCTTAGAGAGGTGGCAAGGTGGGGGGTAAACTCTGCCAAGTGGAAAGCGGCTGAAGAATTTGCTGAGAATAAAGGATGGAAATTTAAGATCCTTACAGAAGACGAGTTATTAAAATAAATGTCAGATCCCAATGTATATAACCACATACTGTCCCTACTGGATTCTTTATCTAAAAAGAAATTCGGACGGGCTTCAAAATCTGTAGATTGGTTCAAGGATAAGGTATCAAATCTCAAAGGAGATATGATAGGGAGCGATAGGAGCATTCTCGGTGAAAAGAAAATCTTCGTTTCTAAACCAAAAGTAGGAAATATGTGCTCCTTCTTGTATGTACCCATCAAGAAAAAACAACTACCTTATTATGATATGACACCCCTAACTATGGTAATAGAGAGTTATAGCGACGGTTTTTTGGGTCTAAACTTACATTACCTTAAACCCAGATTCAGACAAGCACTTTTAAACGAGCTTTATTCATACCTCAATAACGATAAGATGGATGAGACCACTAGACTGAGAATATCTTACAGTATAATAAGCAGATTTTCCAGATTTAAGTATGCAATTCCGTGTATCAAGAGGTACAAAACCAGCAGGATAAGGTCTAAAATACTTAAGGTCCCGCCCAAAGAATGGAATCTGGCAATATACCTTCCATCAGAAAGATTTAGGAAGGCTAACAAGGCTTCTGTATGGGTAGACAGTATAAATAAGATTAGGAAAAAGGGGAAGAAATAAATGCCCAACATATCAGATATGGTATCAAAGGTAAATAGATATGGCTTCATACAGGCTAACAACTATAAAGTCATATTCAGCGGTATCGTAGGTGCTACTGACACCATTATTGGTAATTCTGGAATAAGAGCGGATGGCAGGGAGATATGGAATAACAGGATGAGTTTGTCTTGTGACTCCGTTACCGTGCCAGGCCGATCACTATCTACAAACGATTTTAAGACTATTGGTGTGTCGAGAGAGTTGCCCTATGAGAGGTTGTTCAGCGGCGACATATCAATGACCTTCCTATTCGGAAGAGACATGTATGAAAGAATAGTGTTTGAGACTTGGATGGACAACATAATTAACCCAATCAACAACAGGTTTAATTATTATGATAACTTCAAGGCTACTGCGGACATTATTATCTATGACGGTACAGAGTCACCAGTATATAAGGCTAGGATAGAAGAATTGTACCCAAAAGAAATAGGTGCGGTAGAGTTGTCTAATGAGAGTTCTGAGACTGCCAAGCAGACGATTAATTTCGCATTCAGGAGTTACCACCCCATCAATATACAGGTTGATGGAGGGGACATGTCATCTGTGCCTTATGGAATGAATGATTCTTCGGTTTTTGAGGCTATTAATAGCGATAGTCCTTTCAAGAATATAATCGGCGACACGGTACAAGCATGGGCGGAAAATGGTGTTTCCACCCTCGAAAAATATGCAGACAGCGGACGAGTCGTAGACAAGAAGATAACTCGCCAGATATTTGGTGGCGATTACGACCGACCGTTTATGGCATGATTTATAATATTAACATGAGGATTTCAATATGAGTTTACCTACAATTTCGGTTCCGACCTATAGTATGTCTATGCCATCAGACGGCAAGAATGTGAATTTCAGACCTTTCCTAGTGAAAGAGGAGAAGGTGTTACATATGGCAATGGAGGCAGGAGATACTGATTCTAAAATTAATTCTGTGGTAGAATCAGTAGCATCTTGCTTAGAAGACTATGATAAGGAAGCAGTGAGAGGGATGCCTATATTTGACATCGAGTACTGCTTCTTGCAAATCAGATCGAAATCGATAGGAGAAGTAGTCAAGCCTTCGATGGTGTGCTCTGAATGCAAAAATAAATTTGAAGTGCCAGTGGACCTGTCTGAGATAAAAATTGTGAAGAAAGAAGATCACGACACAAATATATTGCTATCTGACGGGGTGGGAGTGATGATGAAATACCCCAGTCTAGAGGACGTAGGTCCCAATATTCAAAAGAGCGACGACGAGTCCCAGTTAGCGATGAATATACTAGTTGATTGCATCGACAGTGTATATGATGAGAAGACTGTTTATAGTAGGAAAGACTTCACAGATGAAGAACTAAAGGGGTTCGTCGACGAACTAACCAAGGAAAATTTTGATAAGTTGTCCAATTTTTTCGAGACCATGCCCAAGCTGGAGAAGACAGTTGAATATAAATGCCCAGCATGTGGACATAAAGACTCGATAGATGTGGAAGGGATAGAGAATTTTTTTGGTTAAGCCTTTGTCATGACACTCTAGAAGGCATGATACGTTCCAATTTTAATCTAATGTACTATCATAGAATGCCTCTTGAAATGATTGAGAATCTGATCCCATGGGAAAGGCAAATATACCTAACATTGGTTATACAAGAGATGGAAAAACAGAAACAGGCCAAAGAGGCAATGACAGCAGGGATGAAATAAAATGGCAGACAAACCCAATCCAAGAGACATCAATGATCTATCAGATGCTATATCCAAGCTAGGTAAGATCAGCAAGTCCGAAACAAAGAGCGCTAGTAAGAATCTAGCCTATCTATCTGATAGTTTGACTAAGTTCGCTAAAAAGATGAATGGGAAAGATACAAGTGCTAGCGTTCAGGGGATGGATGGTCTGGGAGATGGTGTAGAAAAATTAGCCAAGATAGGCAAAAAAGAGCGTAAAAATGTAGTGAATACCATGGATACCATAGGTATTTCTATTAAGAAATTCAGTGGTGGTAAGGGTCTGGGTGAGGGTGCTCAGGCTCTAGATCAGTATGCAGATAGCATCAAGAAGTTAGCAACCGTAAGTAGAAAAGATAGAAAGAGCATTGTAAAAGATATAACTGCCATTAATAAGGCCTTAGGAAACCGACCAAGCGGCAAAATGTTGGCAAGTAAGAAGACTCCTGCCTCTAGTTTGTCTGGTAAAGAGGCTGAAAAAGAAGGGCAGAAGGCTAGGGCAGACGACCAAGAGAAGAGACAATCACTATTTGAGGGTCTGGGCGAGAAACTGAATAAAATCAATAAGTCGGTGATTGCCAATAGACCAGACGAAGGTGGGGGTTTCTTCTCATCTTTGCTTCTCGGTGTATCAGCACTACCAGGCCTGATAATAGGGGGTCTAAAAGGCTTTTTACCAGCGATAGGTACTATGCTATTTGGTAGCGGCAGTCTCCTGATGAGTGGATTAACTGGCATTCTGGGAGTAGGTGGGGTTCTTGCCAAGGGAGCGCTTAGTCTCCTAACTTCACCTTTGGGTCTGATTGCTGGTGCTGGACTACTGGGTTTTGCGGCAGGAGATTGGTTATATAAGAATCTTGTTGGACCTTGGATAGATGATTACTATAAGATGGAGCGGGAGGGTGCTAATGAGGCATCTAGGAACGTTGCCAAAGAAGTCACAGTAATGACTGAAAAAGGAAGAGAAAAGGTCTACAGATCAAACGATGAGCTAGCAAAAGCATTTGATGGTAAAGAATTCATCACCCAGTCTGAACTAGCACAGTATGCAGAATCCAAAGGTCAAACTGTTGAAGCACTTATGAAAGAAGGAAATATCAGAGCAGCTGTAGCAATGCAGACAGCACAAGGTACTTCTAAAATGGGTGGATTGAAGGAAGATATGACCATAGAACAACTTGCGGGGGCGGAAAGAGCTGCAAAGGAGAGACAGGCCCTGACGAGAATGTCATCTGGTTTCACAATAGATGAAGAAACTGGAGAACAGAGAGGTATCTCTGCAGAAGAAAGGGCCGCAGCAACGAGAAAACAACATATTATGAGGGCTGCACAGGCCTTTTTCGATATGGAACAACAAATGCACAATCTGATAAGTAGGAAATACAAAGATAAAGAATCTGCAAAAGCAGCATCTTATACAGCAGCAGGTGTTCTAGAAAATGCCGAAACAGAATGGGATAGATTAGAGGGCATTTCTTCAGACGTGTTAGGAGGAGGGAAAACTCTATACCATTCTGATAGTGAAAAACTTAGGGATGCTTTCCCCCTTTTATCGGAATGGGCAGGGCACGATGTTACCTACGATGGTGATAATAAACTATTCCTAAACGGCGCATTTGATGATGTACTCTACCCAGAAATGCAAGAGTATTATGGTAGTAGACCAGGCTCAAAGTGGACCTCAATGGGTGGTGGCAAGGCTTTCATGGGTAAACAGTGGCATGAACTTCCAAGCGATGTTCCCTTCGCAAAGGGTGGTCTAGTGAAAGGACCAGTTAGAAGTCTTCTAGGAGAAGCAGGTCCAGAGGTAGTGCTACCCCTAAACAGAGCACCAGACATCATTGCGGAGGTCCTTGCTAAGGCATCCAAAAATCTCAGCGGTCAACAGGTGCAACTACAGGGCATGATGTCCAATCTCTCTGGAGGTGCTCCAAATAGACCCGCCCCAGCACCTAATTTAGTGACCAGCACCGTTCTAAGCAACCAGAATAACACATACCCTTCACCAAGCAAGATGGTGAGGCTTGGCAGTGGGATACAGCATAAGTTGAAGATGGCATAATAAGCAGGAAGCCCTCCGAAGAGGGCTTCCCACCTTTACAAGTTGAAGATACCGATCTAAATCAATCTTCGCTAGCGAGCTTCTCGAAGTAACTCAAAGCATCATCTTCACCTTCCGAGCTGCTAGACTCGTACACATCTGCACTAGTGTCGGAAGAAGTATCTTCAGTCTTGTTATTAGTGTTCTCCCCGATGTCGGTCATCTCTTCTGCAGTCTTAGCACGGGACGAACCGCCTCCTAGGACCTGCATTAGACGTGACTTAAGCTCATCATAACTCTTGAACTTATCTTCGGCGACCTCTGGTTGAAGAGGGTACTGCTTGCCCCACAGTTCTTCCAGCTTTTCATCGTCTCCATCGAGGATGGGTGAGGGTGCATCGAATTCGCTCTTGTCGTAGTTGACAAATCCTGCCACCTTGCGAATCTTGAGCTTGAAGTTAGCACCCTTCCAGAAGTCGAATGGGTTCACTGCCTCTTCATCAGCGAATTCTGGTTGAAGAGATTCCATTACCTTATCGAAGATCTTCTTACCGAACTTGTAGAGGAAGACCTTTCCTTCATTCTGCGGATTCTTGGGGTCGCTGATCACCATAATATTGGAGATATAACTGAGTCGTCGCTTTCGGTTGCGTGCAACATCCTTGTCAGATTCGAGACCACTGTTCCACAGTTCGCTGTTAGCCTCGCAAAGAGGACACTTGCGACCGATGGTGGTTGGGCAGTTCTCGATGAACCATCCGCCCTTGCCCTTGAAACCATGGGAGAACATCCGTACCCAAGGTGTGTCCTCACCGTCTACTGGTGGGAGGAACCGAATTACTGCAAATCCGTTATCGGATTTGTCTCGTTCAGGCTTCCAGAATCGATCATCCTTGTAACTGGCAGATTCACCAGTGCTGATCTTGTTAAGTTCTTCCATCATGCGGCTGTTGTCGCCTGATGACTTCTTCATGTTACTAAAACTCATGGTGCATTTCCTTTATATAATGCGTTTTGTGTGACTGAGTATTTTATTATTATACCACGGAGGCTGGATTCCGTCAATATATATCCCATCATTTCATGGGCAGCCTAGTCTTCTTGGGCAGGAGATTGATATCTTGCCCTTCTTTTTTGATTTTCTCTTTAATAGGCTTTGTGAGGAATTTTGCGGCTACAAAAGGCTCTATATTAATCTCTTCACATAGATGAAGAACGGCGTCGATATAGTTATCGAAAGTCTCCTCTAGAATCAAGGACTCTACCATTTTACAAAATTCTAAGCCTTCTTCTATTATTTCCATTCTAGAAGCCCCCATAATGAAACATTTACCACTTCCCACCTCTTATATATAAAAATGAACAGACCCATGTCAATTGCCCTAGGGAGAATATAACCAAATGACCATTACCTCTGACAACATTCAGGTAGTATCCAGCTCACCTTCTGGAGCAACCATAGCAACGGATCTGCACACCTCTACAGGAAAGCATTTTCAAGTAATTAAGATCAACACAGGTGCTGATGGCGTTGATTCCCTTCTGGGAGATTCGACCCCCATCCCCGTTAAGTATTCACCTAACACTGGCATGCCTTATGTACCAGTTAGAGGTAATACTCTGGGAACTATGGCAGTGCCAGTCTCCATTTCTGGTGGTGCAGCACTTACGGTGATAGGAATCACTATTGGTGGTGGTACTCTCCATCATATCAATGGTGCTTCGATGCACATCCAGTCTATAGAAAGCGGTGTCACACTACACACCGAGATCCAATCTATAAAGAGTGGTACAATCGTAGGGGTCACTGGTGATGTTAAAATTCTACCTAGTGACAACAATATAGGCAACGTGGATGTGGTTACGGTTGCCGCTCCTGCTGGTATAGTTTTCGGCAACCATGGCGCTTGTGCTGGAACTGGAATGGGTCAACCCTTATGTGAGCTAGCATTCTTAAGTGGTGTTAGGGTTACTAACTTCGATTCCACCAATGTGGTATATGTTGGAGGTCCGACAGGGGCATCAACTAATAATGCATACCCATTGCTCCCTCTAGATACTATATTCTTAGAGGTCAGTCATGGAACTGCATGCAACGTTGTAACTATTGCTGGTGTTACCGCAGATGTTAGGTGGATTGCTACATGAGTGAAAAAGCCAGGCATAGATTAACTGGCAGACAGAATACTGTCTTAGGTGGTGTTTCTCGTGATCAAACGCGGGAATACAATGTTGTCTTAGATGTTGAAGAGGATACCTCTATACCCTATCTAAGGGATGAATATTGCAGCCATTTGTGGTGGGATGGGGCTGGTGAAGAACCACCTGTGTCGGAGAATGATAGATGGGATCTTGCAAAATTCACGGTTGGTCAATGGAAATTTGGTGATGCTCTTAGTACTTGCTATCTAGAGCCTTCCTATAGTGCCCAGATTAGCAGGGGTGTGGTAGTAGTTGATATGAATACTGCTCTCTCCAACACTGAGGCAGACGGTTTACCAGAATTCCGCACAGATACTGAGATAGATAATGCCATTTTGAGGTTGAAAATAAAAAACATATTTGGATTTGGAAGACAGCAAAGCGTTACGACCAGAGAGTATGGCGCAAAGGTTTACCTGCTTAACCATGATATATCGGGTATTACTACCAATGCAGATGGGTCTGCAAACGAACTAGCAGATATCAAGCAGATGGACTGGTATTTCTGGAAAGCGTTTGACTCAATATCAGGTGTACCTTGGACTACAGAAGGAACTGGTGCAAACGACTATGTGCAGGCTGGTCCGTCCCAACACTTCAACAACCCATTATTTGTCACAGCCTCTTTCGGAGATAGCATTTCTAATGATCCTGGAAGTATAGATGGGGTTTCTGAATTAAATATAGATGTGACTCCTTTGGTTCAGCATGCTGTTGCCAACGAGCAATCCGTCTGTAGATTCATGATCGTTAGAGACCAAGACCTAACTGCTGGTGAATATTTTAATGCTCATGTGTTCCACAGTGTGAATGCTACCGAACCTACTGATCGACCCAAACTGATAGTTAAATATAGAGGACAACCGAACTTTGCTGCTAGATCATCATCGGAATTCGCGTTCGATAATGCTGCCGAGGTGAATGGTACAATAAGGATGATATCTACTGATGGAACGGATGTCACATATAAAGCAGTAGCAGATGGTGCGGCTGCCGATGGTGATCTAAGTGGCACAAACGTGGTATTCCAAGACGGCAGTGGTGGCTCGGATGCTGGGGCTAAGGCAATACTCGCTGCTGGTCACTTAAAAAGTGCTATCAATTCTAGGAACGGACATAATAGGGTATTGTTAAATGCTGGTTTAACTTTCAATATGCATACAGGTTCAACTGGTTATATGCCTGATAATTCTGTGATAGGTATCAACTCAATTGAGGGTACATCCAAGGTATATATCGCCAAGGATGATGGCACAACCGCTAATGCAAAATTATCGGTTCTGGTTGGAAATAACAGTGCTGGGACTGGTGCTACCGCACAACTAATCATCAATGAAGGCAATGGAAAATTGGATTCCACAGCAGTTTCTGCAGAAGGAAATTGGGGTGGATCTGATCTAGTGTTAAGGGATGCTGGTCCCTCTAGGGCTACTGCTACAATAGTGGTTGGGCAGACTGGTGCTGAGGTCAATCTTGCCAATAGGACATTCCATCTAATAGATGATACTGGGACTGGACTCACATTCACCTTCAACGGATCGGTATCGACTGCGCCTGGCATGACCATAGGTGTTGACGGTCTAAATTCTAGCAAGATTAGGGACAATATAGTAGCTGGTATCAACCTAACTTCACTCAATATAGGTGCTACCTCCTCTGCTGTCTCTGGTGCGATCGCTGCTGAGGGCATAATAGCAATTAATTCAGGTGCTTCTTCAGATACAGTTGGTAATAGAACATTCCACTTATTAGACTCTGCGGGTGTTGGGATAACGTTCACCTTTAATGCTGGTGCTAGTTCAGGTCTGACCCACGGAGTAATGGGCGCTACCATGCCCATAGGGGGGTTGACCGCTAGCGGTATAGCTGGAGTGGTGACCAGAAGTATTAATACTATGACCCAGTTGGATATAAAAGCATCCCAGAAGGGAAGCATTGTAGGAACCACTGGAAGTTATAATATCTATCTGGAACAAGAAACAGTGGGTTTCCAAGGTAATACAGTTATTAGCAATAGCGGTAGCACAAGCTCCGCGTTGTCTTACGACTCTTCCATCACTGGTGGCATTGGGGGATATGGAATTTTGCTGACCCAAGCCACAGCTGGTAATGTTGGTAATACAACAATATCTGACAGTGGATCAACCGCACAAGGAATAACTTATAGTGCTAACTTCTCTGGAGGTGGCACTTCCAGCAATGAAGTTGCCTTCCATTTCGATTCATCTACTCCCACATCCACCATATCTGGACATAAAAGATATGTGATCGGAATACAGGGAGATTTAGCCTCTGAAAGGTTTGCAGCCGCCACCCTCACTATTGGGGGAACTGGACCGACTGTTGGAGATACCCTTCATCTCATCAATGCTAGTGGATTCGGGATTACCTATACTGGTGCTACATTCCAAGATTTCATCACGAACAAGTTCATAGCATCATCTGGAAGTTCGGCATCTGCAGTGGCATCTTTGGTGAAAGCAATCAGAGGAACAGATTCTTCAGATGCAGTGGGCACTGGGGGTCACAGCGGCAGCATATCTGTAGAAGCAGGGACAACTGCAGGAACAGAGGGTGGTCCTACTGGGGGATTAGGAGCACTGATACTAACACAAACCATTTTGGGCACTGCTGGTGATACCCCCATATCTCAAGATTTCAATGGTAGTGCTGGACCAACAGCATTTACTGGAGGGATTGTATCATCTGGATCCCATAACTTGGGCACTGCTGGGGTGGCAACCAGAATAGGTGAAGCATTAGCCCTAGCAATAGCAGATAGAGACCTGAATATAACCACCACGTTTGCCAACCCCTATACTATAAATCTAGCCCAAGTAGTTAAAGGGCAAGAGGGTAATAGAGGAATAAGTGGTGCTAGATTCAGCGAGTATGACTCCACTAGTTTTTCATCTAATATTGCGCCCTCTAAGGGATCAGCATTCGGATTCCACGGTGGAGCAGACCCTGAGTGGAAAGGACCCACTGGTGGATTAGTTTCGTTCTCATTGAGTGACGGTAACACTGGTTCTACTGGCAGCATCAGATTCTATTCAAGTGGAATCATTACATCCGCAACTGGAGGCACTGGTGCTTCTGCTGGGGTGGGGATGCCAGTTTTAGGTCCCAACGCATATGCATTTTCTACCTATGGTGCTTCAGGTCCTACTGGGATAGCAGACAGTATCTTCGATGCGATCAGCATGGCAATCGTTAATAAAGATATCTCCCTGTCCGCAACTGATCCAGCTGGTGTGACTTCATATGTGGAACTGATCCAAAGTAGAAATCTAGGTGCGAAGGGTAATACCCCAATAGGTGCTACCCTATCCTCAGGTCTACTATCAATAGAGTATGGGGGTTATGGAGCGACTGGTTTCAGCGGAGGTTATCTAAACACTGGTGAACCATTCGGAACAACCGCATCAGCCTATATAGATGTTATATTGAATCAAGCCAGTGGTGGTACTAATGCCAGTGTGGGTAATTGGGGCAAGAAGACCCTCATTATTACAGATAATTACAATCTATATAATGGTCAAGGTTTTTCGGGTCCCAGAACTATTACCTTCACAGGGGATGGGGGCAGATCAGCAGATGCTGGTCCCACTGGTGGAACTGGAGCGACGTGTAGTGCAGGTATGCCCATACTGGGTGTTAATTCTTATGCATTTGTTGCTGGTGGTACTTTCACCAATGACCAGATGGCTACCAATATCTACAACGCCATTGAACTCGCCACGATAAATGGACATCTTAGTATTACTGCAGATCATGATCCTGCAAACTTCGTCAACAAATCGGCAATAAAACTGACCCAGAGCATAACTGGAGATGGTGTCGGTGGTTATAATATGAGTGGTATATCTGGATCTGCTTCTGGAGTGACATCAGCACATGCCACTGTCGTAGGATTTGCGATACCCGTCATGTTCGGAAGGGGCACTAATGCCACCAGCAGTTTGCTTAGTGCAAAGAATAGAGCCTCTAATTTAGCGAGAGCTATAGGGTCAAGCGGAGGGCATCGCGGTTTAATTGAGGTATATGTCAATGAACACACGGGCACTGCTGGATGGACTGGTGGAACTGGGGGTGTATATCTGAAACAAGGAGTTGCTAGGGGTCCCTCTGGAGATATATGTTTGATCACCGCTTCTAGTGGAACTGGAGACGGGTTCACATTTGGTACTAGTGTCTTTGATAGTAATTGCTTTGAAGACGGTAGATCCTTCAGGACTGATGGCAGACTCATAGTAACAACCACTGGTGCTAATGTCAAGATCCTCCAGAAGAATACCGATGGTGCTTCAAGTGATACAACGATCACTACTGCTGCTAGCTTCACCGATCATACCAACCCCAATCCCCCCAGCAAGTTCACTGGCACGGTCCCCAAGAGAAAGGGCAAAGCGGTATACTTAAATCCTGGATCTACCGCTGCCGACACGACTACCTACAAGGTGACACCACAGTCCAAGTTGTAGGCATCGATCATCTCTTTAAGTCTTGCAACATGGCTTATCGGTTTATCCGTGAATTCTTGTATAGTACCGTCTTCGCTAGATATCAGTATTACTATCTGCTCAATCGGTATACCAGTGATTTCTTGCCACATTAGAGAGTATGCAGTAGCCTGAGCGAAGTAGTTATCAATATATTCTACTTTCTTCTCTCTTTTGCTACTCTTGAAGTCTATGACAGACAGTTTTCCGTCATATTCAGCAATGCAGTCTACCCTACCTGCTAGACCTATCTTGGTGCTCCACAATGCCACTTCTTGTGCTCTTATCTTCTTGATTTTATGAAGCAAAGGCTTGATGTAGTTAAATAGATTCATTACTTTGGGTTTAGCATTGCCCATATAATCAGCATCATTATTAAGATAGTCTTCAATCACTTTATGCAGCGAAGTTCCTTGAGACAGAACCCTCTTCGACTCTTGCGGATTTTTCCTTCTCCACTCTGCGAAAAATTGTCTTTTCTCCCATCCAGTCACAGTGGTTACGCTAGGCAGTAGTTCACCACCAGGCGCCTTATAGAACCTCTTACCGCTCTTGTTGGTAACACCCAAATCGGTTCCCATCAGTTGGTCTGGAAGACCCACATGTTCAAATAATTCACGCATGACTTATTACCCTCTGGTTACTTCCAGAACCCTCTTGATCTGATCTTGAACTTTACTAACTCTATCAGGCCAGTATAGGTATTCTTTCTCTGGATTCTTAGTGAGGTTAATGAGCAGAGGTAATACCAGTTTCTCTAGATCTATCATTTTCTCTGCATGCAGAGTCTCTAGTTGGTTCTTTCTCTCTTCTACCTCATCGATTACAGCACGTATACTTGCACCTTGGTCTTGTATCGACTGTGCGAGTTCAGTGTTCTCCATAGCTAGGATCTTATCTATTTTGTCTTCGATCCTATTCACGTCTATGGATGAATCTATGGCATCTTCCCCAGTGCTATCTTCCAGTCTGGATAAGACAGCATTTATCTTTCCCTCTAAGATGCTCATCTTAGAATTGATCTGATTGGTAAGACTGGAAGAAATCTCACCAGCAACTTCTTCTGCTACTTCTCTTTCTTGCTGGTTCTGCTGCTCGAAAACATCAGCATCGACGGTGGTGAAACCGAAATCTTCACCACCACCTAGATATTCATCGGGTATTTCTATATTAAATGATGCCATTTCTATCTCCTAGGTTGTTCTAGTGTGAATCCATCATCTACCTGTTTGTACCACATGCATTTATAGGATACTGGATGGTTTCGGGAGTCTAGCATCAGTTTCTCTACTTCTTCTATGACACCCTCAAAATCGTTCCTAGACTGCTTGATCCTCTTGATCTGATATTCGTCTAGACCACCATTCCGTTTCTCAATTCTGGACATTTGCTCATCCATATTTATGTCTAAACAATGAACCAGCACCTCCACCTTCCCCAATCTAGGGGAGGTAAGGTATCGGTGGAGATGCCTGACTTGAGTGGAATTTCTGGGAAATCCATCAAATACAACTGGGTAATTGGTCTTAGAAGAGATGCTGACGCACTTCTTCATAATGCTATACACCAACGGGTTAGCAAAGCTCCAGACATTCTTATTGCCCTGATTGCCCTTGAAGCAGGTAAACATCCCTCTCAGGATGTCACCCACATCAAAGAAAATGTACTGGTCCCTAGGGAATTTCTGTCCTATGAAGGTAGATTTTCCACTTCCAGCCTGACCTATTACACAGTTAATTATCATGCGAATAAGGTTTCCTGCTTGTTGAGGATGGTTTCATTATCGGTGACTACCATATCCTCCAGTTCTGCACCTGTCCCAAGCAGTGTAAGATCACAACCATACTCTGTCAAGATGGAGGCAACAGATTCTACTGCTGACGTTCTCTCCTGCTCGTCCTTGTAATAATTGACGAAGTTCAGGAATGCATAGTCTGGACGTACATACTCGCAGAATTTTCTGGTCTGCTCTTCGGAGAAGGTGAAGACCCTACGCACTCTCTGGGTGACTGTGGTTCTCTCTTCTACGTCTTGACCGCACATTTCAGATACCATCTTCCAGTCTATCTCGTTCTGATCATCATAATAAGGACCACTGGTGTTCTCAGTGCTACCCACTCGGATTGGCAGTGTCCTCAGACAAGCGATGATGCTGCCCACTGATTTAACTGGACAACCAGCATTGTCCATCATTCTGCCGATCAGGCAATCGCGTGATGTGGTGTGTGGATAGGCGTGTCCGCAGTTCATAGAAAGATCAAAACCTTGACTGCCTTCTGAAAGTGCTGCATCACCTTTCTTAAGTCCCATATGCAAGAAATTGTGCGTATCTCCTACGTACTCTCCGAATACCTTGCTGTTCTTGGCAAGATTTGCCTCTCCTCGTCTCCACATCTTCTTAACTGTAGCAGAACATGATCCCTGACCAGTGCTTGCCATCTTGCTGACGATTCCTGCCTCAGCATCTTTGTCACTGGCGGTGACAACCGTCGCCATCGGGTGGATAATTACCTTGGGGTAATGACCGATTTCGTTTTTCACCATTTCCATCTCGTATTGGAACTGTTCTTCGCCCATTACTGCTTGTGGACCGATGAGCGACGTCACATTATCGAAAAGAACACCAGTGGGAAGTGCCTTGAAGATGAAATTCTTGCCGTCTCTTGTGAAGGTGTGACCCGCATTTGGCATATTATCGCTAATTGCCATTCTCAGGTTGTCATGCTTGCTGTACATGTAACCAGCAAGTTTGCCCTTGCCAGTGCTTCCCCACTGACCATCGATTAGAAAATTCACTTTACCAGATTCAATCATAACGAAAATACTCCTGCATTCGGGATTAATGGTGATAGTGTATGTTTATTTATTAGCGAGTCTATACCCTATCAAGTATCGAGACTAATGTTTTTAGAACTGTTCGCTGGAGGGGAAGCATCTGATTCCTCTTCCCCTTCTTTCTCGTGATCGGTTGGAACCTTATCTATATGCATTGATAAGGTATCTTGCATCATTATTTTCTTGTCTTCTTCTTTCATTTCTCAGGCCTCAACTTATGTGTTTATCTTTGATAATTTTCTCTGCGTAAGTCCCCTTTACGCCTGGGGAGTTTGCAACTCTCCTCATCGCGTCTTGGAATCCACCATGATTATGAGTTTTCGTCAAATCCATATTAGCATCCATCTTCATTCCAGGCGCAGAGCTGAAGTGCCTATAAATGCTGCCCCTTTTAGCATCGCAGTGTGGGCATTTTTTATTGGTGGGTACAAGGCATTTAGCGATTGACCTGTCCTCTTCCCACACCACCTTACATTCCTTGCATGCATATTCATAACTAGGCATCTTTTTTCACCTTCTCTACTAGTTCTTCTATCTTATTGATGAAGCTCTTTGGTATTTTCTCAAGGCTGCTGGACTCTTTATCACCAAGAGTGCTGATCAATGATATATGGTTATCATCTTCATACAACACATGCCCAACACTAATCATAGTGGGGCATGGTTTCTTGGCATAAGTTTTGATCGATTTTAGGGAGTTCCAACCGATTTCACCATATTCTTCTGCATCTATCCAAGTTACTTTCACGATTCTCATGGGGTGTCCCTTTATAATTATTTATAAAGAATCATCTGCCCCTCGAGTACTCCCTCTCAAGGATCCTCACATTTTCTTTACCCTTGGCGATGAATACCTCACCAGCGGTCTTGTGGTTGAAGATCAACCTAGCCACAACTGGCTTCGAATTCTTATCCACACATCCGACACAATAATCTGTGTCAGGTACGGCATCCAAACGTGCCATCGGGATTTCATTTCCACAATCTAGACAAAACTTGTTCATACCAAATATTTCCTCATAATACGCATTTCGGATCGGTTAAGAGCAGCCTGCATTCCACTTCTTTGCTTCCTGATCTTTTTACCTTCTCTTCCGCCTTTTTTGATGATCTGAGTCATCACCTGCCTACTGTAGGCATTGCCTTCTTTTTCTGCCTCTTCATCAAATCTGTCCCATACTCTTTTTGCCATGTTTTCACTCCTTTGGAGACATTTCCATTATACCATGGCTTGGATCTTCTGTCAATATATGAAAAGACCCCGTTACGTACGGGGTCAGGACGCTGGCCTTTGGTTCTCGACCCAAGAGGAAGACCAGTCCCTGCTAGGTTGTGTTGCTGTTTTGAGTCTGTCAATCGACGTGCTATAATCTTAAAATCCTATCTTATTAATAAAATCTTAGGTCTCCATAGCAGGTCTCCTTTGGTAGGTAGTTCCAAACAAAAAACGAAAAATCGTGTCTCAGCGTGCTAAACTCTGACATACACTACAGGGTCTTACTGAAGCCCTAATGGATGGACTCGAACCACCTCTTCTGAGACTTTATTCACTTGTCAAGAATGTCTTTCGATGGGAATTAACCCACCAAAAGACTTGAATTGTAGGGGTGACTCCGTTAGGAATCAGATCGTGTAACGGTTACCTTCGCGATCGAAGCCGTAGGTACGCATGCCTGGATGGGTATCGTTCATGTAGTAACGAACCTTGTTGCGAGGCGTACGCATCTTGGTGATCTCCCAGTTACCGAAGGCCTCAACTTGATTCTTCACACCACGCATGGTCGAAGCAAGATTGGAAATTCCGAACTTGCTCTTCGCTTCTGCGATGGTAAGACCCTTGGTTGGGTGGTTAGTGAGGAAGTTGATGACCTGACGACGCTTAGAAACGGGTGCTAGAGGCATATTCCATTTCTCCTTAAAATTCCCGATGTTTCAATTCACATTTGCATCTCATACCCCATCGGGTTGGATCTTATTGATGCTTTTACAAAAACCATTATACCACAGACTATCTATTCTGTCAAGTATTCTTTTGTCAAGTACTATAGAAGTCGTTGTGGCCTAACGTGGCGTTCTGAACGCCACGCACAAAAAGTGGGAACGGTGAGACTCGAACTCACGACCACCCGCTTAAAAGGCGGATGCTCTACCGACTGAGCTACGTTCCCTTCATAACGAAAAGGAGCGTTCAATCGTTTTTATCTTTCAAAGACATTGGCAATAGAGAATGCAGTTCAGACATTATTCTAGCAAGATCGTTGTGATCAAGCCTGTTCAATAGGTATTTCTCATATCCAAGCACTACTGCTTCTCCAGCATCTATTAGATCTAAAAGCCATTGAGTCTTATCCACTGGTTCTTTCCAGACCATATCTTTTTCTTCTCTAGGCATTCCTACCTCCCCTTTTCAGGTTCCTACCTTATTTAGGAGAGAAAGTTATTCTCATCCGTCTTCGAGGAGCATTTTCACCACTCTATCACCAGCTATCCAGTCTGAAGTTCCATCTTCGAATGCCATTTTCACACCCATATAGGTCAATTTACCATTGGGGTCTCTTTCTTCCACCAGATCCATCACAGTACCCATTCTCATAGACTGCCTGTCTGCTACCTTGTCACCTATATTATATTCAAAACTGCTCATCGGTGCACTCCAGTAAGTTGCTCAAAAAAGGTGATCCGATCAATTGGAATCTGTATCCAAGAACCACCCCTCCATTCATCTCCACTCATGTCCCAGACTACCATGATTCCTTTTTCGTATTCATGGTCAATCCAGTCATCCTTTTTGTCGATCTCGACCCACGATCCTCTTAGGGTGCAGGACTTAATCTCCTCCACTCCATCGGGACCTAGGTACTTGATCTCACAAATGCCTTCACCTAGGCAATTATATAGGTCTGAAATCGATATCTCTTCCATGTTCAGAAGTCTGGTGGGACCAGCCATCTTCACTTCTTTTTTGAATTCTTTTAGTACTGCTGTCATTGTCTTTCCTTCACTGTTGAAACCCCATTATACCATGGCTTTTTTCTTCTGTCAACCCCTGTTCTCAGAGAACATACAGAAGTCGCATAATTGTCCGCAGCTTCTTTCATGGTCTCCGCAGTCGGTCATATTGTCACCGCCACAATCCATATGACATTCAGCGCCGAACGTCTTAGCTACTTCTGCTACTTCTGACAGCCTTTTCTGTATCTTAAGCGGGTTGTCACTGGACTTCCAGTCACCAGAAGGTACACGGATTCTGCAATTGGTGTCAGTCTCCATTGTGTCTTCGTTGATAGAGTGCTTCTCTAGGATGCTATGGGAGAAGAACTTCTCCCTCTGCTCGTTGTTGTTAAATACGAAAATTGCGTTTCCAGCCATTACTGATTGCCTCCTGTGTAAATCTCTTCTGCCACTTCATTGGCAAGTTCGGTCACCCTATGCACCAGTTTCACCTCATCATCGGTGAAATTGGACTCATCATACCCATTGGTTAACCTGATGATGATTGCTAGAGTTGCCTGTAGCATTCCAATCATCTGTTCTGCTGGGGCGAATGGGTCTTGCATTCTCTCCTCAGAAATACGCAATGCATCGATCGCGTCGCTGAGCACAAAAGTTGTATAAGCATCGTTGTTGTTCATTTCATGCCTCCATTGCATAATTCTTTTTACCAAACGTCTTGTCCACCATCTCAATAGCTTTCTCAAAGCGGTCGTGTCGTTCTTTCTCTTGGAGAGTCATCCGTACCGCTTCTGCCCATTTCATCTTCCGAGAATCCTGTCGTCGAATCTGCTTTTTCTTCGGGACTGGTGGTTCCTCTTTCTTGATCACGAATCCGTTGTTGATCAGGGTTTCCCAAACCGCCCTAGCAGATTCAACAGCTACATTGATTATGTTGCCATCAGGCTCGCATATCTCAATTGTTTTGTCTGAGGAGGTGTATCGTCTGAAAACGTATACAAGACCGTCCTTGGTCAAAGTCCATTTGGATATACAACAGGATACTTTAGTCTGATATTCATCTGGATTCATTCTCTGCCTCCTCTTCTGCCTCTTTGACCAGTCTGTCTTCAAGAACACCCTTCATACTATCCCATTCATCCTGTGAAACGATAGCCATCCAATTCACCAGAAATCTGTGTGCATCGTACTTGTTGATTCCGAATCTCTTTTGAAGGTAAGGAACCGCACCAAACATATTGGTCTTACCTGCGATCCGAAGTTGGTCGAGAAATTCGTTTACTTGCTTCTGTGTGGTTTCCATTTTTTTCTCCAAAATAGGCTGGGTCGGATTCGAACCGACGACTAACCGATTATGAGTCGGGTGCTCTAACCGCTGAGCTACCAGCCCCTTACAGGGGTGCTCAGACCCCTGCTGTATCGGCGGTCTCTACCACCGAATCGAAATCGACCCCTTCGTCTGTCTCAGGCTCGAATCCGACATGCAGACCATAATAGTCTCGTACCTCAGGAATGAAGAAGACACCAACTCCAGCACGACGATCCTTGTCATGGGTGATCCAATTGGGGATCCACTTCTTGCCCTTATGTGTCATCGAGATCGATCGCAGTTCAGTCCTATTGTACTGCGTCTTCGTGACGTCGATTCCCAAATCTCCACCATGCTTCACGATGGCTTCAATATACATTTGTCTCTTGCTGCTCAATTCGTTGTAACTACTCATATCATTTTACCTTTCAAATCAATTCTCTTGCTGCATCCCTATCGGCTAGCAGCTCATAACCTGCGGCAGTAATGCCGCCTTCATCGAGCAACAGTTCCTCTGAACCGTATAGCTCTTCACATTGGATCTGCGTATCAAAATCGTCGTGTTTCATAAAATCACCTCTTCCGAATCAATACCACCCAAACGTTCAATCTCTTCCTTGAAGACCAGATGGCTGTCGTCTCCCTGATGAATATGGGCGTGAGCATCGTATTCACCGCTGTCGACCATAGTCTTGTAGTCGTCATAGCTGATCTTCTTCCACTCACCGATAGTCAGGTGATCCTCTGGATTCCCAGTGCAATACCATTGATCGCCACGATCGGCTGTCTGCTTGCGGAAGTATCCCTTGACTCCAGTACGGGAGCTTGCTTTGACCTCCCATAACCAGTAACGAAAGCCGTACTCCTGCTCAACGACGATTTTCACTTGCGGATCTCCTTGGTCCATTCGCTCATCAACTCGGATTGGGTCTTGCCCGTAGACCATACCCAATCATCCTTGAGGTCAGACCATTCACAATGACCATTTTCCTCACACCACATCAAAAATTCTTTCATAGCACCCATTGTACCATGGCTCCTTACTTCTGTCAAGGCCCTGTTCAGAACGGGCATTCTTGGAGGTCAGCAACTGGGGCTGGACTCCACTTGTCCCATGTCGTGGGATTATTCCTGTACTCGTCCCCAGTGATCCACCAAGTCTTGGTCTTCTTATCCCACTGAGCACCCGCACGCTTAGCCTCATCCTTGTCGTCGTAGCTGCAACTGAGGTTAAATCGGACAGCAGTGCTGGGATCAGGCTGATCTTCAGCATCCGACATGTCCACCTTGGCATCAATCTTGCCATACATCGTGAGGAAGGCTTCCTTGGTGGAGTCATCAAATCGGGTGACTGCCATTTCGATTGCCTTGGCACGATCACCAAAGATGGAGAATGCCGTAGCGACATTGACCAGGCGTCGAGTAGTGATGATCTCATCAACCGCATCTTCATAGTAGCACTTGCGGATCATATCTGCCCAAGTAACCAGATTCTTGGTGAACTCCTTGTCCTCGCAGCCGAGCGACTGCATCGCCTTGGTGAGGATCTTCTGCTCGGTGGACTTCGGAGCATATTCCTGCTCGTAGCACACGGAGAATCGGTCAAGGAATGCCTCATTGAGGACATTCGTACCAATGAATCGACCGTCGTCGCTACCCTTGCCCTTGGTATTGGCAGTAGCGAAAATCTGGAAACCAGGCGCGGGCTTGACCCACTGACCAATCTTCTTGAGGAAGACACCCTTGCCTTCCAGCACAGGCTGGAGACACATGATCGCATGTGACGCAAGGTCGATCTCGTCCAGAAGAAGAATCCCACCCTGCTTCATCGCTCTGACCACGGGACCATCAGTCCAGATGGTCTCGCCATTGATGAGGCGGAACCCACCCAGCAGATCATCTTCATCAGTCTGCGTGGTGATATTCACTCGGAACAGCTCGCGTCTGAGCTTCGCACAGACCTGATCGACCATGGTGGTCTTGCCGTTGCCAGAGAGACCAGTGATGAAGCAAGGGTAGAACATCTTGGTGCGAATGATCGTCTCGATGTCCTTGAAGTGACCCCACTGGACGTAGGTGTCGATCTTATCGGGCACGAGGGACTCACTTGCACCACCAGTCATGGCGAGTGCCATAGTAGCACTGCAGGTGTCTGCAGTCTTCACCTCTCCACTGGGGATGGTGGCAGTGGCAGTGGCAACTGGTGCTGCCTTTGGTGCTGGGGCATCATCAAGCTCTGGCATGATGTATTCACCGACAACACCAGTTCGGCGAGAATGGTCCTGTGAGATCCAAGAAGGAGGACAGGCATAGATGCCAGTGCTCTTGCAAAGATCCTTGATCTGACTTCTGGTCACGATGCCAGAAAGACCCGCATCCTTCATCGCCTTGATGAAGTCTTCGCGTGCCTTGATTGATTGCTTTGTTGCCATATTGGGCATATCTCCTGAAATGGGTGGGACGATCCCCAACCTTATAACCCATTGTACCACAGGCTAGCCTATCTGTCAATATATTGCCTAGTATCTAAACAAAACCTTAACATGACGTTAGGGTCACGTTAGGGTATATACAACGGGTGGTATACCCCCTAGGAGATATACAAGGGGTGGTATATGCCTTCTTGATATCAGGAAGGGGTATGGCTGGAACCTCTGGTTCTTATAAATAAAGAGGACATGTTAAGAAAGATAGTTCATCTATCAGCTATTTTGTTATGTGCAGCAGGGTGTGCCACTAAAGTGGTTCCACCCAAGACAGAAAGTCCACCCCCACCAAAAATAGAAGTAACACCCAATGTAGAAGGGTTTGTCACCATATCTGAGGGCGAATTCCCATCAGTGGGTAGATTATTGGATGACGACTTGCGTCCTAAATGTTCCGTAGTGCTGATTGAAGAAGACGTGGTATTAACTGCTGCCCACTGCATCAGGAATGATGAGTCTTTTGTACAATTCGGGGACGAGTTGTATAGTATTAAGTGCTCCCTAAAGCATCCTGAGTATAGTGCATTTTTGAAAATAGAACACGACGTGGCTATTATATTCCTAGACACCTATGTGCGTGGGATAAGACCTTCCAATATTAACTCCAAATCGCTGGTTGATACCATGAAGGGCACACCAATAGTATCTGTCGGATATTCCAGAGGGTTCAAAAAGAGAAGCAAACTAGACACCCTTTTCTATTACGGCACACTAGAAAGCGAACCTACCAACCTTAAGATGCTTCCCATAGGAGGCTCTGTATGGTTCGGAGACTCGGGTGGACCATTGTTTATGCTTATTGACGGCGACTTTTACGTCGTAGGTATTATATCCGCATTTAGCATGTATAAAGACATGATTTATGAAAACTCTGCTACTAGAGTAGATATTGTCTATGATTGGATCGAAGAGGAAATTAAGAATGAAAGAAGAAATAGTATATTGGGTATCTAGAAAAATGGAATTGATTCAAACCCCAGCGGGCATGATCACAGTTGTGATGGGTTTCGTGATAGGGGTGATGATAGGGAAATCAGTATTGTAAGCAGCCCAATAGCCTTAATAAATAATATATGAGAATAGCAGGCATTGATTACAGTATGACTAGTCCAGCAATTTGCACCCATATAGGTGACAAATGGGATATCAAGAACTGCAACTTCTACTTCCTTACCAAAACTAAGAGACTGGCATGTAAGCACCTGAACGGATCTATTCAGGGTTGCTCTATTAAGGAGTATAAATGCCAAGAAGAGAGATTTGAAAGAATATCCCATTGGGCGATGAAGAGGGTAATGATGTTCGACCACGTTCTCCTAGAAGGATATGCTTTCGCTGCCACTGGTAGGGTATTTGACGTGGCAGAGAATACGGGTCTTCTTAAACATAAGTTGTGGAGTTCAGACACCAAATTCGGGACTGTCACTCCCCCACAGGTGAAGAAATTTGCCACGGGCAGTGGGGCTGCCACCAAAGACAAGATGCATGATGCATGGGTCAGCGAGACAGGAATCAACCTGCATGAAGAGTTGACCCCAAAAAGAGAAAAAGTAGGCAATCCAGTCAGTGATATCGTGGATGCCTACTTCATCTGCAAGTATTTGTATTTTAACGTCTTAAATCCCTAAAGCATTATCCAACCACCCCTACCCAGTTTGTCGAACTCTTTCTGGTGCAGTTGATACATACCACCGCCTGGACCGAAAGGTCCTTGACCAGTATTCCACCAATAATCTATCCATTCGTTTTCGGGAATGGGTCGTCCTTCAAGGTCTTCTTTATCTTTATAATCCTTTGCAGGTCTTGGTGGAGGGAAGTCAGGTTCTTTGTCTTCTGGTGGTGCGTCGCCGTCGCCACCGCTTCTAGTCTGACCACGGTCACCAGCAGGTGACATTCCAGTCATCATACCACTCTGTTTTGGTGGCATGCCTCTAGTAATCATACTGGCAGCCTCTACTAGGCTCTTTATCTTGTCATTGGGTGTTTTGTCTGGCATGAGTTAGGTTCCTCTAAAGGGTCGGTTAGTTTTCTTATTTATGTCTCGTTAGGTTTTTGAAGCCGTTCTTAATCTTGACCTGTGCTATTATCTTCTTGGTCAAGTCACTGGTCATCCTAGAGGCGAAACCATCGCGACCGAAGATTTCTTGTCTCTCTTCCAGTGTCAGATGGTCCTTAGTCTCTTCAATCAATTCCACTATCTCGGCAATCGCCTTCTTATCGTTCCTACCATCGATTAGCATCCATCCTACCACACCTAAAGATGCTAAGAATCCTATTATCAACACAATAAGACCGACCACCGCTATCTCTTCAAGGTAATATTGTGATGCGGCTGCGAACCCAACGGTAAGAACACCTATTGCTAAGACTACACCACCCAGTTTACTATTCACCCAGAATGTTAGGAATGCACCACCAATAAGCATACCAAACCCTATCACGAAGAATAGGGTGATGAAACTATGTAGGTTCTCTAGTGCTTCTTTACGAACTTCCCTATCGGATTGCTCGTAGTCTGCTACCAGATCTTCTAACTGCTTTATTTGACCTACGGCAGCGGATACCCTTGCATTTGCGGATTCTAGGTCCTCTAATGCCTCGTCTATCCTCACCTGCTCCTTCTGGGCCGAATCTACCTCTTCCTTGATCGACTCCGCTGAATCCTCTATCGAGTTCAATGTTGGGTCGATGCTTGGGTCCCGATCCTCTGGGGCAAGTGCTATCTCGTCTAAAATCGAATCTGCGTGGTTGTCTATCTTCTCCAGACTCCCACTTATTTCGTTTGAGGCATCCGTTATCTCTTCTGTCTGCTCTTTCTGCTCTCTTACACTGTCCACGACCGTGGATGCTGTGTTCTCTGGATGGGAATCTATACCCCGTGTAGTCACGCATGCCGTCATGCATAATAGAGAAGATAGTAGTATGGTCACTGCCATTATTGATTTCATAATTAGTCTCCGATGCAATCAATCCACTGCTCATTAGCAAAGTCATCAATGTTGTCATGACCAGACTTTTCATCAATATCCGCCCATCATCTTTTTATTTTTCTTATTGTGCTTGAGTCTTCCGTCATTAAGTCTTCTTCTGAAGATTGACATCTGCCCAGTCACCTCGTTTTGAATAACTAGTGGTCTATTGGGGTTCTTGAGCGAATACTTCCTGATGGATTCAAGATTGGGCGACTCTCCGTCGAAATATTTACCCCATTTATCACCTTTTCTCCGTCTGCTCTTACAGTTACCAAATTCTTGTTCAGACACCTTGAAAACTGGATGACCACAATACTCTTTATGGAATGCTGGGGCCTCATCTCCATTTCTTATCATTCTTAGGGATTTCTCTAATCTTCCCTCTTCTAAGAAAGAGGTGACATGTGTCTTGCCATTCCTATCTTTCTGTATTTTTACATCCTTGATACCGAATTTTTTCTCGATATGGCGAGTTGCAGCCATCGTGTCCATTTTTCCAGAACGGGTCACCTTATTGAATTCTTTGTCTACAGCTATCCGTGTAACTTCATCAAGCTCGACAGACTCTTTGAAGATAGACACGTGCTTCTTAAAACCCGCAATGCTATTGGATTTACCAGACCTTCCAAGGTGGTTGTACTCAACGGAACCGTCTGCTCTAATCGCGAAATCCCATTCTCCCCTGCCTCTGTCTTGCATATAGTCGACAGGTTTAGAATCATTGGGATCTATTGATGGGTTAGGTCTGCTCTTCACCATGTCGCCGAAAGAGTCTATCCAATTATTGCCACCGATCATCTTAATCAGTTTTAATGCCTCTTTATGTCGCTTGTTGTGATCCATCGCCTCATCTAGTTCGACAGACTCATTCCTTCTTGCCATGTCAAACAAGACGGGGTTGTGGGTATCGTTATGTCGCCTTCTCTTCTTCTTCTTTCTGACACCAACTGTGTCTGGTGTCAAACCAGACACCCCACCTGTATTAACTGGTGGTGCATCTTCATTTCTTAGATACTTGTCTCTGAATCTGGTTCTGTCTCTAGCATTCTTGAAGTAGAAGACGTATGTGTCCCCTTGCTTTTGTCCACTCTGAACCATGCCTTTACTGTCTGTCTCAGCACCAACAATTTTTGCAAGCTCAGTGTCATGCTTCTTATCTTTGATGGGCATTCTTATAGCGAAATTGGTTGCCTTGGGGAGAGGTGCTGGAACTCCACGCCCACTCCTACTGCGTGCTTCATCAACGTTCTCTTTAAGATTAAATTCACCACCAGTGGTTTTGTTGATATACTTGCCCAGCTTCTCCTTGGCACGTCTATCCAATTCTTTCCAAGCATCATTGGACATCCTCTTGGGAAGTCCAGCGCCTTTAACAATCTCTTGCTTCTCGTCATCGCCCATCTTTTCCCAGTGTAGAGTCTCTTCTTTGATCTCTTTTCCACTAAGCAGATCTTTAGCAGCCTGTCTAGGAATCACACCTCTATTATAGAGCTTCACAGCATCTACTGAATCTACGTTGGCATAGGTCTTTCTGAATTTCTTCAGTTCTCTCTCTAACTTGTCCAACCAGATAAGGAGGGGCTTATCATCAGATGCTCTGTCATCCCCAGTGGGCATACCACCAGACCTGTAGCCTCTGGCGATTCTAGCCTCACCTAATTCTTTTCTAAATTCTGAGAAGTTCTTCATTTGTTATAACCACCCTTTCGTTGGTCAGTTTGTGTGTGCCTTCGTATATGGGTGTTCCCAGTATATTGGCAATCGATCTGGTATTATTTATATTGATCAGATCCCCTGGCTTCACGAAATCATATGCTGGGGTGCATCCTTCTTTAATGATGTAATCGCCCTTTTTGATACTCTTGCTGGTTGCGTTGGAGAACATCTCGTTGAGGGTGACCCTCTCCTCTCCAATATGCTCAAGGAAAGTATCTTCAATCAGACTGGAGTCAGTCATACTGAGTTCTTCTTTAAGCAGCCATAGACCAGTGGCAAAAGATCCCAATCTGGTCCTAGTCGGAGGCAATTTATCTAATATTTTCTTCTTGAGATTCCATATTAGACCATGGATAGCAGTGTAGTGCTGCTTCTCTCCAGATTTCAGATCTTTCCTCTTTTTTAAGATCTGTCCTTTGTCGCCAATTATTCCCAGTTGATAGGCCTTGGTCTTTTTATAAGGGGTGGTCAAGATCTTTATGAACTTGTAGGCAACAAAAATGTCAAGTGCTCCAGCCATGTTCAGATCTTCCTTAGTGTCTTTATTACCTTTTGGTCAAGCGGTATGGAAATCAAATCCGCTTCTCTAATCTCGTTTACTCTGTCAAGCTCGGGCAAGAAGTTCAAAAATACTATAAAAGTCTTCAGCAGTGAATGGTACTCAACGTCCATTCTATGAAATAGGAGTCTGGTCGCGGGTATAATGCCAAAAACATTATATAATATGATCAGGTGATTAAGTATCAATCTTTCCTTTAAATCCTCAGTAGTATGGTATCTTCTGAACAATCTCTTAAGGTATTTTATCCTATTGAGATCTGCGTTGAATTCATCCATGTCTAAGCACTGAGGATTGTCATAATTCTTCATGGCAAACATCATATAATTACCAGAGTTCAATGTTTCAAAATTCTTCATTAACAAAAATTCTCTTTTATATCAGGGATTATCAGCCACCGAAATCGTTTATGACCCATTGACCAGCATCTTGGTCATAATAGAATCCGAAACCTCCACCGCTCACAAATCCCATGAGAAATGCTGGATTACCAAACATGGTTGTTTCTACAATATCGTCTACTGCAGGGAAGTTATCTGAGAAGTTTTGTAGGAAAGTTCCCCAATTAAAGTCGGGGTTTCCTTGTGATACACCCACTAATTCTGCCCAAGATGGGGGACCGAGACCAGTATAATCCCAGAAGTTACCTAGTTGACCCCAATAGCTGGCATTACCACCATTATTTTCTAACCATTCCTCATACCACGCGTCCCAATCAACTGCATTATCATCCGCAGGTGGTGTAAGCCGTGTGTCTCCCTTACCCAAACCTAGAGGCTTAGGTTTCTGCTGTGGTTGATTTATTTGCTGAGCACCCATACCCATACCACCCATCCCCATAGGTGATTCAAATATAAAGGACTCAGACATTGCCTTAGGCATAACCACGGCACTGATATCCTTAGATCCATTGTCTACCTTCATCTCGATTCTAACTACCATGCCCTTACCATCGTTCCTATGGGAGATGCCATCATCATCGACGAATCCTTCTTCAGGAGTCATGCCAGTTCTTCCACCAAACTGCTTTAACTGCAATTCTTGGGATCCACCTTCTGACTCTGATATGGTGATTTCAGAGGTATCGAAGTCAAGTCCACATTGAACTAATGCCGTCTTGATTGCTACCATCTGAGTATTGGTGCTTGCACCTCTAGAAGACTCTAGGACGTTCTTGAGTGCTAGGTTGAGTCTATTTAAGACTTCTGGGTCTTCAACCATGAACATGTTTACTCCACCGTCAGATGCGTATGGTGCATTCATGTTTGGGACTTGCAGACCCATTCCGTTACCATCGTGATGCTCCGACAACACTTTGGATATTTTATTTCTAAGATCTTTGAACGATTTCATTTTGATACTCCCTGATCAAATAGCGAGATTGGTGAACTTATTATTTAGTGTTTCTAAAGATTCCTTCATCACGTGCTCTTTGGCTACGTCCACTGAAAAGTGGTGATTCTTTAAAAATACCTTACCTATTAGTATTGGATAGTCATTGTCTTCTCTATCTGCAAGAGAGAACTTGACATTTTTGATGGTCTTGCTTCCTATCTTCAGGTCAAGCTTGACCACCATCCTCTTTTCTTTGTTGCCGCTTCCCGTATTTATGGTCACCACCTCTTCTACTGGTAGTTGCTTGGTTTCACCCATGGTGGAAAATCTGACCATATCTTTGTCTTCGGTGCTGTACTCGGCACTATCCACATGAAGGACATTATAAGACTCGTTGCCCGTGTCTATTCTGGCATCTGCCTTGCCCATTCCTATTATCTCTATCTCTTCTACCGCTCCGATTTCGGTGGTAGATGACACCCAGTTTTCTCTATCTGAGACATAGTCCACTACATAATCTATCATGCCTTGACCGCTTACCTCTCCACCATCACCAAAGTATGAGTGAAATGGTTCTGCTCCGCTTCCAGGCGAACCGTTCACTTCCAATACCTTATATTCCTCACCGTCTTCTCCATCCACCACCATGTGGTCTACACCACACCAATAGCATTTAATGACGCTGGCAGCCTTTTCAACTATTTCTATTTCTTCTTCTGACAAGACATAAGGTTCTGTTTCATTTCCTAGAGATTTGTTAGTCCTAAAATCTCCTTGCCCTTTCAATCTCTTAGCACTGGCAATAACCTTGCCGTCGAGGACTATGGATCTGATATCATAGTCTATCTTGAAATATTCCTGTATGATGACTTCTGCTTCGAATTTCCACAAGGACTGCAGAACACCAGTCAACGACTCTCTTGATTCTACTAGTGAAACACCAATTCCTTCTGCTCCAGTGATTGTCTTGACTACTACGGGGAATTTTCCACCTATCTTCTCTAATGCTATCTCTATCGCATCCTCGTTGGCAACCAATGCCGTCCTTGGTGAGTTAATGCTAGCTCTTTCCAGTGCTATAGCAGTAGCAAACTTGTTCTGTGCTAATTCCATGCTACTTAGTTTGTTAACAGAGAATATATCAGTGTCTTGTATTATGCTGAGTATACCTATACCAGAATAGTTCTTCAGCACACTTCCTCTGGGGAAACACACCGTGTTACTAGTATTCAGATTTAGTTTCTTGCCGTTGCCGTTGTAGTTATGGATAGTAATGATGTTATCATCCATGTCTTCGTCTACCACATAAGCGTCTTCTACCGACACCACATAGTTAGTTAACCCAATCTTGTCACAAGATTTCACCAATTTGTCTGTGGTATCGCTGTACTCTCCCTCTTCATCGAAGATAGAAAGTATTATTACAGTAGGCTCTTCTTCTACCTGTTCCATGATTCCTAGGAGTTGCAAAGAGTCTAGGTCCAATCTATTGATTGCCTGCCTATTCAGTTCTTCTTCTGATATCCCTACATCCAGTTGGTCAAATAGACTAGATATGTCTTCTCTGACACCCATAGATTTTCTTATGGAATCATACATTTTTCTGGTATTGGATGAGGACATTGAGGAAGGAACGCCTTTGCTAAATCCATCAAAGTCTCCATCAGATGCTAGTGATCGCATCTTAGAAGCGGACATACCAGTGACATCATCGGAATCTGGATCTCTTTTCCCAGCACTCACCACACTAAAAGTGTCGAAGTTGAATGATTTGTTTGGATCCTTGTGACCAATGTATTTCCTGATTTCTCTCTCAAGATCTTTTACACGGTCCCCACCTACTACTAGAATTACGTGCTTGTAACCTTCATCGCTTAGCTTCTTCGCTACGAAAAAAGGATTTTTCATCTTGGGGTCTTTAACAACATTAGCCTGTTTAAAGGCTGCCTTCATATATTTGATTTTATCATTATACCCCAAGGGGTTTTTGTTTGAATCTTGAGACTGACTGGCATATATCGAATGCTCGTGACCATATTTTTTAGCAGTAGATATTACCTTATTGATCAATAATTCATGACCACCATGGGGAGGGTTGAATCTACCGAAGGTAAATACCATTCCCTTACCATTTGCTTCGCTAATATACGAGCCGCCTCTTGTCACCATATCAGTCCTTATTGTTCCAAGGCATGAAACTCTTAACCCATCCCCAAAGAGGAGTTCCAATTAGTGCTCCTGCTACGAACATGAGTACCGACCACCAAATAGTTCCTAAAAATCCGTCCATTTTATATTCTCCTTTTTAATTGATTATCTTCTTCTCTTGTCTCTACCACCCATACCTCTGAGTAGTTTCATGATGTCTTGCGCCGTGTCGTCTTTTTTGCCCATAGGAGGCATCTGGGGCTTTTTGCCCATCCCACCCATAGGAGGCATCTGGGGCTTTTTGCCCATCCCACCCATAGGAGGCATCTGGGGCTGTCCACCACCTTGCATACCACCCATCATTTGCTGCATCATCTGCTGCATTTGGTCTCCACCAGCACCCATTCCAGGCATTCCACCAGGCTGTTGTTGCTCTTCACCACCCTGAGCATTCATTTGGTCTGCCTGCTGGACTTGCTGGAGCTGCTTCTGTTGGTCCAGATGCTTCATTACCGCTGGATGGTCAGCATATGCACTGTTCATGTTGGTGGGGTTTTGATCATGTTCTTTCTTCCTCGTCTCATACTCATGATAACTCATACCAAAGTCCAATTCGTCTTTATTTGCACCCACTGGTATGCGGAATCCATAAGGAACCTCGAATCCTCTGGGATCAGAACCACCAGAAGGTTGTGTTATTCTTTGGGCTGCTGCTGCTTGCATATATCCGTCTCTCATGTCTTGATTTATTTCTCTAGAACTTCTGAGAGCATCATCTTGGGGAGGAGTCATTATAGCCTTGAATTTCTTCTTCCTGCCAGTCAAAGAATCCCACATAGGAATCTCTTGCATATCTGAGTCATCCTCGGGTTTCTGTGGTTGTTTCATGGAGTATGGATTAGAATAACCTAGATTCTCATAGATCTCGGCAGATTCTCTCCTCATTCCCATTTCTTCGTCGTCCCTCTTCTTGGATGTTCTCCTTAACCAGTTCATCATAGACCTGTATAGGGGATTCATACTCTTAGCCGCTGCTCTATCCAATGCCATCCTAGTGTATGCAGGGGTGATCGGACTACCCCCAGATTCAACATCTTGGGACAATGCTGCTATGCCGCCTGAGAAACTAGAGGTATTTCCAGTCGGGTCACTCGCCGAAGACGACATTTTAGCCTCGAATATGTTAGACATTAAGTCTTGTCTTATTGCCTCAGATAATGTTTTATCGCTCATTTTTTTTATCCCTTTACCCAGTTTTTAGCAACCGTAAAATTAGACCTGCTGAATTCTAGTCTATCGACCAGTTTAAGTGCCTTATTGGAAATCCTATCTACTGCCACAAATCCTTCTGGAGACGTAGCCCTGAAACCTTTATCATCTCTAATAAAGGTTCCTATACCCTTAATCCTCTCCAATTTTCTTACCAGCATTATTTTGATATCGGTAAGAACAGAATGCAATTTAAATATTTTATCTAGCCTAGCCTCTTCTGATCTGAGGTATTTGACTATCTCTTCTCTTATAGCATTCTTTCTTTCTTTAGCAGCGTCTGTCTTCAATTTATTTATGTCATTATCGAACTTAGCAGATATGTGACTAATGAGACCGTCAGTATTGCCTACGGTGCTGCCTTCTTTTACCATACTATTCATGTATATCTTGACGAAAGGTATTATCTGCCTGTTGGATCTGAAGGACTCTATTGTCTTAGATGTACTGGACAGTAGGGATTTAGCATCCTTCACTTTAGACATTATAACATCCTTTTCACTGGATGTTAGAGTGGAACTACCACTTTCGTCTTTGAAATCGGCATCCCTGAACCAAACAGCCTTGTTTTTCCTGAGAGATTTCACCTTGGGGTTGAATGATGCCTTCATGTCTGACATCTTCCTTCCAGAATATTTGGTGTGGAATACTATACCCATTTTAGCGGACTTAACCTCTTTGGCAGCATCCGACCCTTCTGGGATAGCATAGGTGATAGTGTTGGGTGTGAAGGTGACATGGGATTTCCCGTCTACCTTCATGCTGCTTAGATCACTGGATGTGAACATCAGGTCTCCCTGAAGGACACCTTTAATACCTAATGAAGGTAGATGTTTGAGTGCTATCTTCAGTTTTTCTGCCAATCCCCCACCATGATTCTTGTTGATATCTGCATTGGTGTAGTTGATCTTAGGCTGACCAGTATTGAACACACTCTTAGTACCAACAAAGAATTTGCCGTTTTCAGGGTTGATACCACAGAAAATAGCAGGTGCACCATCCCATTTAGTGGTGATATTAATAGAAGAATCAGCATTACCAGATAACATAGAAGCAACCTCACCCACGAAACGTAGTGCGTTCTCTACGCCTGCGGAACCCTCGTTCCAGAGTTCATCTTCTAGATGCTCTAGGTGAGTGTTCTTACCTTCGTTGATGAATTGCTTATATGATTTCATTTATGCTTCCCAAGGTGGTACAGATGGGTCCACATTGTAAGGTTCACCATACTGATATGAAGGTGGTGGGCCTGGGTTGTAATAGAACGGTTCATTATTTGGGTCCCAGAACTGATACCAACCATTGCCCGCAGGAGGCATATCGTTGTAGTTTGCAGGGTCCATTCCAGGAGGAAAGTCTGGTGGTGGCCACGGTACATTTGGTGGCCATCCTGATGGTGCAGGAATGTCTGCTGGGTCTTCATATTCTTCATCGTCTGGATGGAACCAGAAATCAAACGGCGGATATTCAGGTGGCATATTTTCATCCCACCAGTTATCCCATTTGTCATATTTCTCTCTGGGTACAACAACTGGTTTAAATGGGTCTGGTGATGGGCCTGGTTCTGGGTCTGGTGGTGTGATGGAGTCATTGTCGTCCCCATCGGAGAAATTCGACCACTCACCAGTTGCTGGGTTGTAATAGTAGGTATCACCAGTTGCGGGGTCATAAAAATATGTCCCACCCTGACCATCAGGTATAAACTCACCAGGCTGTCCATCGGGTCCACAACCACCGCAAGGACTCCACCCCAGAGAACTTTCGCCTTCTGGTGGTGGTGGAGGTGTTGGGTTACTTCTAAAATCTCCCATCCCCATATTAGGACTTGGGGAAAGACTAATTTTAGAACCTGAACCCAAGTTCTCTTTTAGATATTGTTTAAATGATTTCATTGGATTTATGGCATGCTCCCACCACCACCGATGTTCGATGGGTCATAGTACCATTCTAATTCGTCGTACTCTTGTCTACCTCGTGGTCGACGTTCATCTGTATTCCACCAGTTACCATAGGGTAGGGGAATCCAGTTACCTGGAGTTGAAGGACTGGGACTACCATCACTTGGATGTGGGTAGCCTGGTTTCCATGGAGTTTCTTTATACCAATTTATATTGCCACCTCCACCACCACCATCTCCACCACCCTCACCGCCTGGAGGTTTGAAGTATAAGCCAGGATTGAATGCTGGCTGCAATAATTGAAGTTGTTGCCAAAGCTCCCATGGTATTTCTACTAAATCATCATCTTCTTCATCTGGTTCTTCATCTTCATCCTCGTCCTCATCCTCGTCCTCACCTTCATCTGGTTCTTCATCTTCATCTTCATCTTCGTCTGGTTCTTCTCCATCTTCAAATTCTAATCCAGGTGGTATTACCACCCATGCATCTCCGTTCCAAATCATGTCTGGAACACCATCTCCATCTGAATCCCAATAGTGGTTCCCATCGGGATCCACCCATTGAGTTGGGTCTGTGGTTGGTACGAGTTTTACTGGTCCTTCTTCACCTTCTCCTTCACCTTCTGGTGGAGGTGATGGAGTGCTTCTGAAATTCCCCATACTAGAACTTGGGGAAAGACTAATTTTAGAACCTGAACCCAAGTTCTCTTCTAGATATTGTTTAAATGATTTCATTTCATAACTTTCCAGAATTTAGGATTCTGCTGTATTACCTGATCGTTCTTATCCAGTTTGATTCGTACAAATGCCGCATTGGGACCCATAGACACCACAGTTCCAGTCTCGCCTTCTTTACTACCCTTGGTAGCCACCAATTTTCTACCTTTTTTGTAGTTGATCCTAAGCCTCTCTATTATATATTCTTTGAAAGATTTCATTTCCCTCTGCTCGCTTTGCTTATTTCTACGGCTGCTAACTGCTTGAGGGCCATCTTTTTAGAGTCGTGAGTACCTAAGGTCTTTGACTTGTCCTTGTTCATGACCTTCCACTTGTCACCGCTCTTAACTATAGTCTCATCCAGTCCCATCACCTTCTTCCATTGATCAGAGGTGATAGCGATATAATTCTTAGTGACGTTACCGTAACTAATATCATTCATGTCGCGTACTTTAGCATCTGTGAATATTTTGTCGATTACCATCTTGCGGAGGTCATTGCTGATCTCCCCTCCTCTTGCCGTCAACTGGACAAAGGGAGTTTTACCACTACCCGATTTAACCGATATAGATCCGCTCACATATTGCTTTGCCCACTTCTTAAGCCCTTTAGCGACTTCCTTGCGATCATCGGTCACTGCTTCGTCAATATATTGTTTAAATGATTTCATTTTCTCTTCCTGCTTCTTCTTCCCATGATTACTGGTAGTGCAAATACTGCCAATGTTCCAGGCGCTGGATATACCCCAGTATGAGTTATGTGATTAACACCAGAATTAAAACTGCCGATTGATTCCAACCATTCAATGACTGTATCTAACACTTCCTTACCAAAAATAGCACCAATAGCGACTGCTATGAAAGTGAGTACGAACACCTTTTTGTCTAACTGTTTAATCTTCTTATCTTTAACCTTACCTGCATCTTTACATTTATGTAGTTCGAACTTGAGTCTCTCTACATCTTTTTCACGACACACTGAACATTCTTCTTTATTGGTTGATTTTTCCATTTGAGTACCCCTATTTGATTTGAAAGTCCCCACGGGATTTCACAATAGAATACATTTTGTCCATTACCTTGTCGTGGTCAGATTCCATTTTCCTTATTCTTCTCTTATTATCAGCAACATCTTTTTCCAATGCTGTTACCTTATGTGAGTATTTCCATACAAACCCTATTAGGGAAAAAAACCCCGTAGTTAGGAGTGTTAGTGCTACGTCTATCCAGTCTATTGTCATATGATTCTTTTTTCATGATGAACATATCACCTACCTCCGAATTAGTCGTCTACTTTTGCACCAGCTCTCCACTGATAACAAGACCAGTAGTTTGCTTTCCATTTGGGTCCTGGATCGGTGTCGCAACCCATTCTTGAGCGATATGCTTTTAATCTCTTCGGGTCATCCCTCTTGATTTCCATATTCGGGTCACCAAATCGAACAATTACCACTTTATCTTTATCATTCTTGGCATAAACTGCAAATTTCTTAGATTCTCCAGGCGTTCTAAAAGGCTTATTTAATGTTACCTTCTTGCCTTGGTATTCTGCCTCATCTAAACGCTCATCACAACCGCAATCACATTCCTGCAATTCCTCACCAGTGAGTTCGCTATACATTATATTGGCAACTTCTTTACCAAAATCATTGTCTGAGGGAAAATGAACAGCGCCTATCTCTCTAGATAAGGCTATCTCATCCGCGATGGCGATTAGTTCGTCTTTATAATCTGGGTTGTCTTTAGCAATCAGCAGTGCCAATAGCCTTGCCAAACCTGCATGCCCGCTGGGGTATGAGGGTGTGTGACCAGATTCGGTATTCATGTGGTCTAGCTCCATACCAAGGGAGTCCGCTATCTGATAAGGTCTAGGCCTGTTAAAGTGGAATTTTACGTGTAGCAATATGTTAGATGCTTCTCTTTTTATCCGTCTAAGTTCTTCTTCATCAAAGTCTAGACCATTATCTCTAGCATAACCGAATATAGAGGGAGAAAAATGCATGTCATACTTTTCAAACATTTCTTCGTTTTTTTCTACCCTGTGTAGGTAATACAATTCTTTCTTGGTAGTGTCGCTGGTATTGCTCGGTGCACACCCCATCGTAACTAGGTCATATATACTGTCATCAAAATACTCCAGTTCCTTGTCCATTCTCTCTTGCTGTTGGACGGTAGGAGTACCATATGTGATACTGTCTATATCTGCCTTAGTTATGATGAATTGCTTAAATGACTTCATTTGGGTCCTCCACCCTTGATATTAGGTGTAAGCGATGGTATAGATGAAGGCATGGCCGCTACCCCAGATGGTCCATAATTAGACATCATGCCTGATTCATAATCTTCTGGAAGAACTGGAGTAAATTCATCATCATAGTACCAGCCTGGTCCATATGGACCATCCTCTAGATAAACAGGATCAGTTCCATCGGGGAGAGGTGGTGGGGGGTTATTTGGTTGGTCCCACCAAGGTGGTATCCCATCCACATTTGGGTCGTAATCAGGGTCGTCCTTGGGGTCCTCCCATGGCTCATGTTCAGGGACTGGAATGCCCAGTTCACGTATTTCTTTAATACTATATCCCAAATCTATAAGAATCTGGAACAGGAGACCATAACTATCACGCCAGTCTATCCCATCTCGTCCATTTGCGGTCGAATCTTCGTCTTCACCAGTGTCTAGTGAAGCACCACGCAAGTACCATTCTCCATCTATGTATACATATAGTTGACCATCTCGAATATACCAAGTATATCCTCCAGAAGTCCAAGTCCCATCATCGTTTATAGTATCCCACATATCTTCTTCTGGCCAATCAGGCAAATCGTCTGGGAAACCGCCTGGAGGTCCACCACCCATTTGCTGCTCTTTTATGAATTGCTTAAATGATTTCATTTCTTTTTCCAACCTCCACCTTGTTCTTTGTACCACTTTGATGCCCAAGCACTAGCATATGCTGATGGGAATACATCGAATTTAGATCTAGCCTTAGATAATGCTTTCTTCCATAGAGATGGGTTGGTAGGCTTGTTGTCAGACTCTATAACAGATTCTCTTTTCTGTCTACCCTCACCACCCTCTATATCTATATATCCTTTGTCAGCAAGCCTGCTAACTGCCATACTTCCGATGACATCCCATGCTTTTTTCCTGCTGATTGGTTTCCTCAGGTCAAATCCTGCTTTCCTCAACTTATCTGCCATCTTTTCATGATAGTCCTTACCAGGCTCTTTACTCTCTGTCTTGACATATACTGGTTTCTGACCCTTCTTTTCCTCACCACCTTTGGAAGAGTCGCCAGACTTCTTCTGTGCATCCCTTTTTCTTCTAACATATGATGCTATTCCATCTTTACCCAATTTCTTAGCCTTGCTAGCAGATAAGCATGCAGAGTATGCATCTCCCTCTTTTGCATCCCCACATTTACCCAGTTTTTGTCCGCTAGTACCATACCTATCCCAGCCTGGTGATCCCCCAGCAGACTGTCTCATCCACTTGCCTATGCCAGAATCAGCATATGTCTCTAGTATGAATTGCTTAAATGATTTCATTAAGGTCCTACCCTTGAGTCCATGCACGGCCATTATATTTTCTAAGAACGTCATATACTACTCTATCCATAGTGCCTGACCATTTTACATCGATTATATTCTTCCTGCCATAACCTTGTTCAAATCTGTGTTGAGTTTGGATATTCCCTCTTCCTTCTCTTGAAATATCACTCATGAAATCTTTTGCTTGGTTTGCACTAGGAAATTGGAATGTACCAGATGGTGTAAATCTTCTTGCCTCTTCTAATCTGGATGGTACTTCATCAAAAGGACCGTATTCGTCTAGGTAAGCATTATACATCTTAATATGATATTTAAGATTAGGCACAGGTCTTTTGATTAGTTCCCTAATATGCTCAGGTCTACCATACCCCATAGCGGCTCTATCTCTCTTACTGGATGCAGTGATTTCGCCATGCCACCACTCCATAGCACCTTCTATCTCTGCTCTACTGCTCTTCTCACTAATTGAGTTAGAATCATGTGTGGTTGATTCCCCCATAAGATTAAATTCATGATCTTTTACGAACTTCTCTTTGTGGTCTTCACTATCGAACACCATAGTATATACAGAATCCATAATCTTCATGTGGTCAATAAGACCTTCTGCATTCTCTATAGATGCCATAGCCGCATCCTCAGAGTTAAACTGCTTCACGGTAACATACTTTCCGTCTTTCATTTCCACGGATTCTTTCAACCATTCTTTGAACGATAAAGGTATGTGACTACTATAAATCTTTACTGGCTCGTCCCAGTCATGACCCCTGAACATTTTCATAGTCCTTCCTATTTCGGTATGCTTCCTTAATTGAACACTATGGGGGTCTGGTTGTTTACCGTTTACCCATGCCCTTAGCATGTCGTGGGCCAGATATTTACCTTTTCGGTAATTATAGTCCCCAAGCCTAGCATCTATTATATTCACCTCTAGTCCAAAACTTTTGGTGAACCTTCTTTCCATCTTGTCGAACAATATCTTGGCACATTTGTGTATGTCTTTATTTTTGATACCTCTGAGACCCCCCCAGTCATCATCAAGCACAAATCTACACCAACCCTTTTTTATCACCATCAATTCTACTTTTCTATCAATATCAGTACGACCATTCTTAAGATTGATCATCTCGCTTCTTGCTGATGTAGCTGGTTGGTTAACACCATAGTCTTCATATCTTTCTATTAGATGGTCTAGTATATCTTGCTCTTTGAGTCTAAACTTGCTAGGATTATTAGCAATATACTGAACATGATACGGTTCCATCTTGTTCCACACATATACCTTACCAGAGGGATGAACCCAACCTTTGACGAATTTGCCCGATGAGGAACCGTGGTCTTTATTTGTGCCTTTATTGAGATTCTCATTCATAGTGCTATAAGTTCCTTATCTGTTCCATTCTTTCACCTATAATAGATCTCTTTCTTCCTTCTAGATGTCTTATCGCCGATTCTCTACATGTGAACTCTTTATCCACTTCCTTAGACAGGGTAGATATCATAATAATATCTCTGTCTTTCATCTCTCCACCCATCCGCTTTAGAAATATTCTAGCCTTATCCTTATCTGTGGATGTGATAAACCAGCAGTTTTTACCGCTGTGAGAATCTAAAGATCTCCTAGCCTTCACCATCATTGGTCTTTCTTTGTAAATCAAGGATTCTATCGGTCTCTCATAATCTTCCATTTGTTGCAATTTCTTCTTGTTATCACCAGAGAATGCACTTTCGATCGGTATTCCTGCTAGTGTATTATATCTTTCCTCTCCCAGCAAATCCATAATCACAGACTGGTCAAAACCCATAGAATCAGGATTTTGAACTGCCACTAATGCATGCCATCCAGCCATATGAGATTTATAAGATCTTGTTTCAAGTGTTATAGTCTCTTCGTCAGTATTGAACCATATAAATCTATTCATTTATTACCCTGTATGTACTTGTAAACCAACTTTGTCTGTTGCGATCCTAGTAGTTCCATTTTTAGTTCTCAAATGGGCAGTTGATCTTCCACCTTCTGAGGTCTCCCACACTGGTAGACCGTTTTTATCCATCTTGACTAGGTTGATGTAGTTGACTGCACCACCTACCACCTCATTGAACATCTCTGAGTAGTCTAATATCCCACCCTTGCTTGCTCTAGCGAGGGTTGTTTCGGTGTAATAGAGTATTTCACCAAACGTTGGTTTCTTTCTTCCGCTGGTGTTCAATCCGATAGCCGAAGCATAGTCATCATATAACTCGGGGATATACTTCCAATCTCTGCCCTTCCTACTGGAGGTAGAAGTCCAATGGTCTAGCATCTCCTTGGAGATCTTCTTGAATTCCTTGATAGATTTGTTAAGGTTATATGCTGCTACCATGGGTCCATCAGTTGCTACGTTGCTGGCAAGGTCTTTCATAACCTTGACTTCCAGAGACCTACCGTATTTCCTCTTGAAGGAGGGGTTAGCATCAATCAGTGACACTATATTGCCTGGCTTTACCAAGTTGGTAGTAGATCTTCCAGACTTGGCAGAGAAAGGTATTTGTCTCCCGTCTTTCACAAGATAGAAGTCTACCAGTTCCTCGTTACCCCTTAAAGGCAAGAGTATTTTGTCTCTTTTATTGAATTTCATTGATTTGAACAGTACGGATTTGCTTGCAAGAATTGCTAAGGGACCTATTATTTCACCGAAGTTCTTCTTAATCTGACCCATGGGCATGCTACTGAGGACATCACCATACTCATTCTTGATGTCGTTTGCCACTTCATTGCTATAATTATTCCAATAATACTCAACTAGAAGTTCGAGATAACCCTTGACTGCTGGGTCTAAATCTTTCCTGTCGAGGACCGCATTTATTACAGTATTAGCGAAAGAATCCATACCATAGGGCTTCTCTTTCAGACCCAATGATTGAGGTTTAAGGTCTAGCGATTCTGTGCTTGTTGAGTATCTAAGGTTGAATCTTCTAGGTGATGCACCAGAATTTTTACCCTTGCCAAATATGACCACTATGACTTTTTTCTTCTGGCTATCTAATACTATGATTCTACCATCATTATAACTATCTACCTTACTAGTATCAGTGATCTCTTTATCTGGACCAGTCCATTGTTGTGCAACCTCATAACCTTTTTGAACATAACCATCCACCTTGGAGTGAATGTCCGATACCATGTCATGAGAAACAATGGTGAAAGACCCAGCACTAGCATAAGATCCTGATTTGAACACCACATCATCACCTATGTGGTGACCCATGAAGAATCCTCTAGCCTCTGTCAAGACAAACTGTTTGAAATTCTTCATATAGGGAGTCTCCTAGGGTATGTTCTCCTTTATATATAAAAAAGACAACCCCCTGACAAAGGTCAAGGGGTTGCCTACTATGAATGACGGTCCAAAGGTAGCGAAGTTCCTTAGTGAGGGTCTGATACACCCTCACCTTGCATGGATAGCGTAACGACTGGCGCACTGCCTATCTTGCTCGGACCGTAGGAGAAATCCTTATAAGAAAGGACGGCGTACCCGCTTTCGCATGGCACACCGTCCTGTCTTGTTATGGTATTTGATTGTGAAGAGGTATCTCTAATCATTGATTATTATTGTTTCCTTTCACACATTATTTATAATCTCAATAGGTTTGAATACCCTATCGCCTAAAACGGTATGGACTGGTCATCTTGTCCCAAAGGTCCAGCAGGTCTGGGATTAGTCGATCCAACGGGAGTTGTGGTTTAATCACTGGTGGTGGGGGTGCGTTCGGATGAGTTGGATTGGTAATAGGACTAATGGGTGGTCTAGGAACTCCAGGCTCTTTAATCCTCTTGGGTGTTTGTGGGGTGCTAGGTGAATTCGGCACTCCATCTGGACCTAGACGGTCTGGCATATCATGAATTTCTTCAATGCCCTGAACATCTTCATCAGAAGAATACATTTTATTATATGCCTCTGTTAGGCTTTTGATATTATCATTTTTCCTATAGATGCTCATACGTAAGGTTGCCCCCAGTTTGCTAGTATGTGGTTCAATGAATCTTGGTTAAACTGACCGTTTGGAACAGAATTACCAATTATATTGTATATTTGCTGCATGTAAGAACCCATGTTGTTAAAATCAAGAGAGTCCTGATTTTCCATAAACCATAAGAACCAGTCCAAGAAAGACTCAGTGTATGTACCTAACATGTCCAAACCGCCTTCTGGGGGTTGGGAGACGGATTGATCAGGCATCTTAGAACCCATATCACCCTTAGAGAGTGATGCTGGTTTATCATTCATCATTGGTGAATTTGCGTTGGGCGCCATATATGTTTCATTTTGCGATGCTGCATAATCATCTGCGATGGGATCGTTCGATTTCTCAGGGGAGAACATTCCCTTGTATGCCTCTGTTAGGCTTTTGATATTATCATTTTTCCTATAGATGCTCATTCTATTTTCTCCTCATCATGTCTTTAAGCATGTTTTTTACTTCTTGTGGTGTCATGGGTGTAGGATTTACCTGATTTCCTGGCGGTGTAAGTTGCTGATATGGTAAACGTGGTGGTCCAGGCTCACCAATATCTGAAGGGTCATCGGGTAGGAGAGGTCCAGGGTTACTAAACTGCTGTTGGGGAGGGATTGGTGGCATGGGTGGCAATCTTTCGAGCGTGAACCTCGGATCCCTGAACTCTATTGGAACCAGAAACTCATACCACTGTTGAGCGTCGGGCTTCCGAAGTTGTTGTAACCAATCTAGAGAGCCAGGCGTATCTGGCCTTGACTCGACATCATAGCGGAAGCGATCCACTTGTTGGGAAGGAGGCGGAACTGCGGGGTGGTTCTCTCTCCCAGGATAGGTCTGCCTATGATTCATAGGCACTCCCTTTGCTTCATTGACAGTCAATCCCCCAGTTGCGGGCACGGCAACACCCGCAACTGGGTCGAAGTTTTCGAAGAACATTCCCATATCTCAGCATCCTTTTTAAAGGTCGAATCTTTCGGAAGAGGAAAGGGGTTATCAACCACCAGCAGGAGGTGCACCAAGTCCATTGGTCAACCCACCGTCGATGGAAGGATCGGGATTATCTATGTAACCACCAGCCATATGAGCATTGTAGTTATTAATAGCACCCATTAACTGATTGAAATAACCAGTTATGTAAGGACTCCATCCATCTGGATCCCACCCGTAATAGTTTTCCATGTTATTCAAGAGATAACCAAGGTTCTCCCAGAAATATTCCATAGCGGGGGTGACTTGACCTTGGTATCCCTGCAAGAATGCTTCGAGTCCACCATGATTATGCAACCACTGGAACCATGCAGCCATCTGGTGCGTCTGATCTTGGAAAGGTCCGTTTTCTTCTGACCACCATGATGGTGGGAATCCTACTCCACCATCTTGACTGATCACATCCATCTTATCAGGGAATCTATCACCCTGTACTTGATCGGTATTACTTCCAGGATTCCTTTTACTACGGAATGGTGTACTACCCATTCCAGGGATACGTCTCATTCCGCCTGGGGGCATCGAACCTAAAGGAGATCCACCGCCAGCAGGGGGCATACCCGCGATATTTTCCTTTAGTAAATCTTCTTCTGCTCTTTTCAAGCTATCCATTAACTTCTGCATGTAAATTCTGTTTTGGATTGTCATTTTTCAAATATCCTTTTTAGGAAAAATTGTGGGTCCCTTGGGTAGTATATGTTTTCCCCCCGCCGAGGGGGTGTATATTGTCTTCTGCATGTATTTATAAGGAATCAGAGCCTCACAGAGAATCGGGTGGTTTAGTTGGGGGGGTTCCCTAGGGGTATATATCTCGCTCCGCGAATATCCCCCCATATATTTCGTAGGCGTGCATTACATTCAAATACACCAGATATACATCCATACTGCAGATATACATGGATACACCAGTCTCTATTTTTTTTTGTTTTTATTATTGCAATTATTATAAAGGTTATGCGCCCGCAGCCATGTTGCACTGATTCAATTGATTCTGACAGTACTAACAGCCGTGCATGCGGCGTTGCATTCTTAATTACACAAAAGCTAATGTGCACAGATTTGCACACATGCACAAACAGTTCACCTGGTAAAATCCATGAGCACTTCGATTTGATTTGATTTGTTCTAGCTCATGATACAACAAACGCCCACACAGCGGCTTTGCGGCGTGAGGCGTTTGCACGTATTTAAATTTGTTTGATTTGTTACACGATATGCCGAGCTATTAGCATAATCTCGTGTTGCACACTAGCGGCTGTCTAAATCACTGGGACGGCTATGGCTCCCAATACTGGGAATGCACATACATGGCTGCTGAATATATCTCAGAATACTATCAGACCATGCTCAAAAATGCATACTGAGAACTGATCTTATCAATCCATTTTGCTTTTTCTTTTGTACTTAAAAATGATGCAGAAAAGGAATTTGTTACCAGTGTGACTATTTCCTCTTTTGTAAGATCAAGTGCTTTTTGGCATTGGATATAATTCTCGTTTAGGTATCCACCGAAATAGGCTGGGTCATCTGAATTAATTGTGACGAATATACCTTTATTAAGCATTGTACGTAAGTTGTGATCTTCGAGCTTATCAAATACACGTAATTTCACATTTGACAGGGGGCATACGGTAAGTGGTATCATTTCATCAACCAGCCTGTGGACGATCTGTTCGTCTTCTAAGCAACGTACTCCATGGTCTATACGCACTGCATTGAGTATGTCTAACGCTGCCCCAATGTAGCTGGGTGGTCCCTCTTCTCCTGCGTGTGCTACTAGCTCGAAACCCTCTTCCGCGGCTTTTGCGAATACCCGATAGAACTTGGCAGGTGGGTTGCCTACCTCTGATGAATCTAAGCCTACTCCGATGATTTTATCTTTGTGCGAAAGCGATTCGGCTAGTGTGATCATTGCACGCTTCTCAGGAAGGTGTCTGAGGAAGCACATGATAATCTTAGAGGAGATCCCAAGCTGGTCGTTTGCATCTACCGTGGCTGAAAAGATGCCATTAATCACGGTGTCGAAGGGGATACCGCGATCGGTGTGGGTTTGTGGATCGAAAAAGATTTCAGCATGGACGATATTATCCTCTTTACACTTTAAGAAGTATGCCCATGTGAGATCGTAGAAATCCTGCTCCGTGACCAGCACGTTAGCACCTTGATAGTAGATGTCCAAGAAAGATTGCAGATTATTGAATTCGTAGGCTGCACGGACCTCATCCACGGAGGAAAAGGGCAGTTCGATACCATTCCGTTCTGCTAGTTGGAACATCAACTCAGGCTCAAGTGTACCCTCGATGTGGAGGTGCAGTTCTGCCTTTGGTACTGTCTTGATGAAGTCATGAAGTGCTTGCTGTTGCATAGTTTGGTGCTTCCTTGGTGATGTGGACATCGTGTGGGTGGTTCTCTCGCAGGGAGTTAGGACTTACCCCTACGAACCCTTCCATGTGATAGTAGCTTTCGCCCTGCTTAATAAGGTCTTCAATCGTTGCAGCACCGACATAACCCATTGCTGACTTTAGACCACCGACCATCTGGTAGAGGGTGTCCGCAACTGCACCCTTATAAGGGACGCAACCCTCGATGCCCTCAGGGACGAACTTATCTGAGCCGTCTTGACTGTATCTGTCTCCAGAACCGTCACCCATTGCTCCTTCGCTTCCCATTCCACGGTAAGGGACATACCGCTTGCCGTCAATGATGACACCTTGATAGTTGGGGACTTCATCATGTCCTGCAAGGAGGGAGCCTAGCATCACGCAACTCGCACCTGCCATGATGGCTTTAGCGATATCGCCGCTGTATCGGATACCACCGTCTGCAATGATGGGGATGTCGAGTTTGCCTCCATTGGCACTGGCAACATCCTGAATAGCGGTGATTTGGGGGACACCCACACCCGCTACGATTCTCGTCGTACAAATGGAGCCAGGACCGATGCCCACCTTTAGGGCATCAGCACCAGCATTGTAGAGTTCTATAGCGGCTCCTGCGGTTGCAATGTTACCAACGATGACTGGAACATCAGTGAGCTTCTTAAGTCGCTCAGTTGCTTCAATCACGTTCTTAGAATGACCATGTGCACTGTCAAGGACGAACACGTCGATACCAGCATCAACTAGCTCTTCGATCATCCTGTCGGTGTACTTGGTAGGACTCAGGGCGACACCCAACTTATGACCCCACTTCTTAATCTCATAGGCCTGCCGTATCTGCTCGTCATGACCCATATTCTTGTGTAGGATGCCGATACCACCTTCTTCAGCCATCGCTGTTGCCATTTCGACCTCTGTCACCGAATCCATCGGTGCGGACATAATTGGGATATCCAGTTCGATTCCCTTTACCAAGGTGGTCTTGGTCGACACCATGTCTGGTGTCACTTCGCTATATTGTGGGACGATTAAAACGTCATCAAACGTTATTGCTGTTCTCATTGGTCTTGTCCTTTTGTCCTATATCATCATATGCATACTGAAGTCGATACACATCGAATTCATATTGTTCATCCTGACTCTGCTCTTTCCATCTGACCGTTTTAATACCGTGGGTCATCCAAGGAAGTCTACATTGTCCTGCAATCATTTTCATCATATCAATAGGGCATAGATCCATGGTGCGGTTGGGGTCCGATTTGAACTCATCCACATAGGCCTCGCTCTCTAATGTGATTTCAAGTACGATTTTATTCTTCATTATCTTCCTCTCGAAAATACGAGTGGTGGGATTCGAACCCACACTGTATGGATTTTAAGTCCACTGCCTCTGCCGTTGGGCTACACTCGCTTAAAGCGCCTGGACGGACTCGAACCGTCAACATTTAGATTGGAAATCTAACGCTCTACCAATTGAGCTACAGGCGCATAGTTGTCAAATCACATCTTCTTTCCAGATCTTGTCAGCAAGCTTGTACTGCAATCTCTCTGCTTCCTTTTCACCGTCACCAGACCATCTGCCAGTCTCCCACTGCTTGACATGCACCATCTCGTGTGTGACAGTGGCAATAAAGTCTCTTAGAGACTGCCTAGCGACTACAATTATCGAGTATTCTCCTCTAGACACCTCATCACAGGCCCCCCAGCAATCCCTGTATGCATGGTTGACTTGGATGTCCACCCTCTTCGGTTCAATGTCAAAATGCTCAACACACCACTCTGCCACCTTCACGGCGATTTCGCCTCTCTCGTATCCACCACGCACGGAAACGTAAGTCATTTAGCCTCTCCTGCGATAGCCGCCAGTACGAGTCCAACATTGGCAAGGGCGTAAGACATCCACACCAGACACCATGCCCACTCTTTCCTAATCCCGTATCCAATGCCGACTACCATGTAAAGGATGGCAGATATAAGGGGTAGTGCTTTTACAAGAAAATCAATCACTTCTTCACTTCCTCGATTGCGGTGAGATACCACCTAGGAGTATCACTGTTCTTCCACTTTGCCATGTAGGCTTTCTCGTGGACATAATAATTTCGGTATGCCTCGATGGGGTCTCCATCTACCTTACAGTAGGCAGGCATGCATTGGGGGTGTTGGGTAATGTCTCCCTTGGGGAGAGGGTTGTTATCATACAACCATTTAACCGCATCATCCCAAGCATGGACCTTGCCATACCGCTTAGTATATTCATCACACAGGGTGATGACATGCTCAGACAACCAATCATAGTTGCTGGATGTCTCTCTTGCCCAACGTGAGCAAGGATGATTAACATGGCTAGCACCGCAAGTCTTTGGTGCGTCACCATCAGGAAACGCAGTGCATAGCATCTGCACCGACTCTAGGATCATCTTGCAGATGTGCTTGTCACAAAGCATACGTGCTGAGATCTTAGGATCTTTATGTACTGCAAAAATATTCATAGCCTCATCATTCCTTCATCGGTGCTATAAAAAATGTCACTGAATACCACCCTGCACCAAGGTAGACAAAGACAACATGGCTTGCTGATCCTCATATCTCCGAATCTATTAAATCGAAAATTGAGGAGAACGAGGTCGTTCCTATCAGCACCCTTGGGTAGCTTCAGGAGGGCATCCAATTCTGAATGTACCTCATCGTATCGATAGCCATATTGCTTTGCCAGAGGATGCGTTCGGAACTGGTTCGTCCCGCATGCGAGCACAGAACCCTTCTTGGTGGTTATGAGACTCACATGCCTTTTGGAACGACATATCTCTCTCGATATCCCAAGGGCAGTATCGGCGTACTTCAGAAATCTATTTGTAATGCTGATTGACATAATCACTGGGGTCTTACATTTTGAAGCACGTCTGGCAGGACTCGAACCTGCAACCTACGGCTTAGAAGGCCGTTGCTCTGTCCATTTGAGCTACAGACGCGTGGGGGTCATCGGATCCTCGTTCCGTTTCCCTTCCTAGACGTCCTTGAAGGGGCGTTGCCCTTCTTCCTTTTGGAGGTCCTAGGTGAGCCTGCCTTGATGCGGTTCTGTACTGTCGGGTCGTGCCCTCTCTTAGCCATTGTTCTACTCCGTGATCTTCAATGTTGGGATGCTGGTGGTTACAGACTTCTCTGTGGGAACCACAAGACCAGTCATGCTGGAGTGGTATTCAGAAATCAATACCTTGCTGGGTTCTGCGATGAAGGACACGAATGACTTGTCCACTGTAAGGCCATTAGTCCAATCACAGTATGGCAACCAAGGTACAAACCCCAGTTGACGGTCTCCAGCAGGGATCATCACCAGAGGATCCTTCATAGTATAAGAGTCGCCATTGTACTCTACCTTACATAGGATTTCTTCACCAGCACTCGTTCGAATCAATTTTGGATCATCCATTTTTCTTCACCTTCTTATTTACGGCTTTCTTTTTAACTGTGACCTTCTTCTTGGTATTTTTGCCCTTTTGGGTGAAACCAAGAATGTTAGCCCATCCATCAACACATCGGTCGATTAAATTCCCCAGAGGGGTTCCATCTGTATAACTCATTTTTTCTTGCCCTTCTGCCGTTTTACGACATGCTTCTTTTTCTTTTTCTTCTTGTCACCGAAGGCGGACTCCCAACCCTCGTCATATTTCTTTTGGTCAACTGGTCTAAACCTGTCTCCCTTCCCTGCTCCTTCGGACATCGTTCAGCCTCCGTTAAGTACCTCACTTACCTTCTCCCAATACAGGTCAAGATTCTCCTTCTTCTTGCCCTTCGCCCATACAGCACGAGGTCCACCATTGTGCATTCGTGCTCTGTCTTCGAGTGTTGGTTTGCGTCCAAGTCTTTTCTCGTTGGCATATCGTTCCCAATAAGTCAACACTACTTTCTCTGCGTATTCCTTATCTAGGCAACTTTCATAACCGTCGTCAAGACTCAAGTCGTCGTTCCTGCTATAATTGCAGGCATCGATCCAATAACTCTCCCAAATCTGATAAGCACCGATGGCTTTTCCATTATCACCAACTGCGGAAGAATCGCAGCCTGATTCCACCTCACAAATTGCGTCGAGCAGCTTGCGAAGGGACTTATTCTGCTTTTTGATGTCGCCCACCTCCACCGCATACGCAGTGGAGGCTATGGCGAACCAAGTCATAAAGGAAAAAACTATGACTACTAATGCTCTTTCGAAAAGATCCATCAAACTGTCTCCTTGGAGATATTAGCGACAAATGTGTCCATGATCCGCTGCTGTGCCTTACGTGCCTTTGCCTCGCGGACCATGGCATTCTTGACCATCACGGGCTTGACTACTCCAGAAAGATCATCGATGCCTTTGACCTTCTTGGTGTTCGTCGAATTCATCACGTACAATGACTTGTAACCACCGCTATTCTCAAGCACCAGGCTCTTTTCTGCCTTGAACTTCGTGTACATCTCATCGGTGACTTCATTGCAGAGGTAGTATAGCTCTCGGTCGCGGCAAACGTAGATGCCCAGCACTGGGATACCAGTCTCTGCTGTGAACCATTCAAGCAGATTGTCTGTCGTGGTCTTGTGATTGTTGAAGATCTTGCCATGCTTGCCACGGAGGACAGCGATGCCATCAATATGGATCATCTGGCCGTTCTTGTAATGCTTCGCACCGCTATAATAACCAGAAAGAGGACTACTGGAGGTACAACCGTCAGTCAAGAAGATGGTGTTGACAATCTGAGTATTGTACGTATTCTTGAAATCCTTGGCAACTGCAGCAGCACAGACGATTGCATCGTCAAGAGGTGTGCAACCCAGATGGTAACCCTGTGGGACCACCCGATATGAAGTGGTGAAGTGCTTGTCGTTAGTGTTAGCATATGCATTGGTGAGCATGGTCATGTAAGTCATCATCTCTGTCCAATCGCGATTCTTCATCGAGGAAGACATGAGATTGAGAAGGCGGAGGTCACCAATCAAACCATCTCCTTCCTTGTAGCTGCGGCTGGTAGCGGAGCAGCGGTCAGGATCTTCTACGTAGCTGCTCGTGAAGGCATAGACATCGTATGGGATGTTGACCTTCTTGCAGAACATGATCAGAGTCATCAACTGCTTGAGGGTATCGGACATCTTATCAGTCATCGAACCACTCCAGTCGATGAACATGATCATGCCGTGACTCTTAGCGCCAGGGACGACTGTATTCTTCAGGAACACGTCATCTGACCATCGGTAGTTCACCATCTTGATTGTGTCGAGCACACCAGAATCGGTAACTGCACGTCTCTTGTACTGGTCTGCTGCTTTCTTCATCTCGAACTGCTGTGCCATCTTGTTGACGGTCTTGGACACATCCTTCTGGAAGGAGGTGAAGATGTTGTAGCAAGCGGAAAGATAGTCATCGCGATAACTATCGTATCGGTCACGAGCAAGGTGCTTGCGGAAGTCATCCATCACCTTGCCCACTGGAATGACGATCGCATCGAGGTCAGGCTTGGGCATTGTGATATAGACTCGACGACGGTCATCAATCTGATCGGTCATCTTCTCGATGGCATTCTCCATCGACTTCTGTGTCTCACATTCATCAGGAAGATCTGACATATCAACCATCTGGTCGACTGTCTGATTTCCACCATCCTGAGAATCGCTGCTGCTGTCAGACATCTGACTATCAGCAGACTCACCATCGTCGGTATCATCGTCCATCGAGTCACCAGAGTCATCACCCTGCTCTTCACCACCCTGCTCTCCACCTTCACCATCGGTGTTCTCGGTCTGGTCGGACTGGTCGCCCTCATCGGCAGCAGAACTGGACTGACCTTCGTTGTCCATGTGGTCACCAGCAGAAGCAGACTCTTCCTGATCATCAGGATCCTGCTGCTTCTCTTGCTGCTTCTGCTCTTTGGCGAGCGAGTACAATGCGTCAGCGGCATCGACCATCTCATCCCATGTGGTGACCTGATCGATCTGATCGACGATGACCTGCTCCTCGGAAGAAAATGCCACTTCCACGTGGTTGCCCACCTTGTAGTGTACATTAACTCGATCGATGAGCGACATTTCATCGATATTCTTGTCAGCGATTCCAAAGAAGTCACTGTCAACAAGGCCCTTGTATGCCTTGATGAAATTGCGACGAAGGCCTGGGAACTTGTCCTTGATTGCCTTCTCGATGCGGACATCTTCGACCACATTCAGGTATGGCATGACTCGACTATCAGGCGCAGCAGCATCGATTCGCTCGATTGCGGCCTTGGTGTAGTCGTTGCCATGTGGGGTGAACAGTGCATGACCAACTTCATGACCAACGAGCATGTCGTAAAGGTCATTATCCATATTTTCCCAGACTGGGAGGACCAGTCGACGTTCGACTGTATCGAAGTATGCTGTTGGTACTGGTTGGTGTTCGACACAGATATTCTCGGTCGCCAGCAGTCGAGCGAGGATATCCTTAGAGTCACGATTGGTATTCAAAGCGGTTTTTTCCATATTTCCATTGTACCACAGGCGGATTCTTCTGTCAATATATTACCTACCAAAAGGCTTCATATACAACGGGTGGTATACCCCCTAGGAGATATACAACGGGTGGTATCAATACCCCTTCCTGATATCAAAAGGGGGATATCAGGAAGGGGCATATCTAGAAATACCTAACAGGCGTTAGGGTATATAAAAGAAGACCCCCAGCCTGAGCCAGGGGTCTTCCTGTGAAGTGTCGAGGGTGAGACCCCCGTACAGATCAGAAGCTTACACTGAGTTGTGTACGCAGTAGATACTGACCATTCTCCGAACCGCTGTTCCATCCAGAACGAGCGGTATTCCACTCTGGGGCTACAGCATCAAATGCATAACCCAAGGTGGTGGTCCAACGAACGTATTCGTTGATATCGTAGTTAGCACCGATTTCTAGCACGTTAAGATCTTCTGAAGCAACTCCTAGCTTGCCCCATTGATAATTAACAAAACCAGTAAAGTCGGCAGCACAACGATAAGCAACACTAGCGTTGAAGCCATAGTTGTCACTGTATCCACCGACAGCATAGTCGGCAGAAACCCATGAGACCTGTGCATCTAGCTTATCGGTAGAATATCCGAAGTCCACGGTGTAAGTACCGTAGTCTTCAAGTTCTGACTGATAAGCATAGGCTGCACCTGCACGGAATCCAGCACCAAAATCCACATCACCACGAACACTGACACCATAGTCATTGTCCATCATGAATGAATTGCTGGTGTCGAAACCGTCGTTATAAGAGGCAGAGAGATCCAACCAACCAAAATCTTTGGTGAATTGAAGGCCCTGCGATCGTCCTTGACCAAAAGTGGTAGCAAGAATACTGTACTCTCCCGCGATCTGATCCAATGGTGAATCAGTGAAACCTCGGTAGAATGCAGTCACGAACTGACCAGCCATCATGTCCACTCCCAGACCCACATCCATTGTGAGGTAGGCGTCGACAAGATCCATGCTGCCATTCGTGTAGTCACTGAATTCACCACTGACATAGTACCCAACCTTGCCTAGGATCTCTCCTGAGACTTCAAGTCGAGCATATGGAATGCTGAATTCATTATTTCTTGCCACACCACCACCATTGTTGTAATCCCAACGGGTGATGGCAAATCCATGAAGATTAACGGTGACTGGGGAATTGTCTCCCTGCATCATCGTTCGTGCTTCTGCATCGGCAAGGACATCTTGCACTAGCGATTGAACTTCTTCACTACGTCTGCTTTCCAACCAGCTTGGAGCACGGTCGGAATCAATCTGTGCGATCTTTGCCTCTGCTGCGTCTAGACGGGCCTGAAGGTCTTCATATGAAGGTCCATCAGCAACCGCGACCGAAGCGATTAGAATAGCAGCGGCAATACCACCGTACATCATCCACTTTTTCTTTGAAATATTCATAGGATTATCTCCTTGAATCGCTTAAGCGATTCAGGTTCCAACTGCGTTAGTGGCAGCATTCCAAAGTGAATGAAGTGCATCAGCAATCCAGACTACACCGTTCCATGAGTATGGAAGTAGTGCTAATGTGATTAGCATGCTGCGACATACTCCGACCTTACCTAAGGTACGCGTAACTGCGTCGCTGCATCCCATCGCGGGGCAAGACTCTTTCTTGGTGCTCATAAGATTTCTCCTTGTGTTTGAGCAATAGGGACCAACTCCAGTCCCCATTTAAAAATGGTGGGGACAACGTGTCCCCCTAGGGTTAATTTAACCCGTAAGCGAATATTTATAAGATTTATGGGGTCAGGTCAACCACCTCGCATGACGTCCCAGAGCATGCTAGCGTCTGGCTGCCAGCCGTGTTATCTTCCTTCTCGTATGCACACAATTCATCCCAATCAATATCCTTGGGCATTTCCTTAAGCAAGACCTTGTATTCTTCTTTGGAACAGTCCTGATAAGGTGCTTGCTTATATGAGTGATCGCTAAATGGCAGGAATGATACCCCACATACATCGTCGAAATTATTATAGACCCAAGTGCCAACGTCCAACCATTCTCCCTCCATGACCGAAACCGTGATAGAAGGCTTGTGTTCACACCAGTGCTTTTGGTACAATAACCATAAGTCTAACTGCTCGATGGCTGATTTATCCTGTCTGAATATTGCCTTTTTGGGAGACTCTACTGGGAATGAGAACACCATGGTTGTATCAGGCTTCATGTGGCAGGGTTCACAAGGGAACCCCTTGTCCTGCATGAATTTGCATAACGGGTCCTTAACGTTAGCACGCACAGTTCTAATATAGTATGGATTATGTCTAGCATGAATACCAGATGCAGAATCCACCAACTGAGAAACAGTACCAGAAGGCTTAACACAGGTGATAGCAGCAGAGGGATTGATACCTAGTCTAGATGCCCACTCCTTATTGGTCTTAACTGCAATATCTCTTAATTCTTCTAGTAGCCCAGGCAATGCAGCAAGTGTTTTCTTGTCTCCATTAAGAAGAACAGAATCCATGATTCCCGTGATAGAAACACCCAAGAGTCTTTCCTCTTCACAATTCTTCTTCCATTCTGCCGATAGATACCTAAAGTCGGTTAATGTAGACTGCCATGTGCCTATGATTGCCGCAAGTCTTACCTTCTCCTTAAGAGTCTCTACCGTGTCATCTCCTCTTGCAACCACTTCTGACAAATTACAGAATTCTCTGTCTCTAAGTATAATCTCGGAGCAAGGATTAGTACCGAAGTCATGATCGGGATCTCTTCTTCCACCTTGGATTTTAGACACCGTGGTCTTGGCAGAGTCTCTATTAAAGATGCCCCTTTCACCTGATTTGGACTTGTAGAGTGCCAACCACTCCTCTATGAAGGTCCCAATCTCAGGCTTTTCCTTATAACATACCGAATTGTTGGATAATGCACGTTGTGGTTCAATCACCCACCATTGTCCCTGCTTGGCATCTCTCATTCTCTCATCTGTCAAGGATGAAAGGCTAAGGAGTGCGGAACGTCTCACACCACCAACCACTACAATTTCTGCAATCTTGCATACGAGATCGTGACACTCAATAGTCGTGAGTTTTCTGCCAGATGCTTTCTTAAAGACTTCCACCGTGAATCTAAATAGATCTTCCAGACTTTCTGGTCCTGAACTTCTTCCTCCGAAAGTCTTAAGTCTCGACCCACTAGGACGCACACGTGACAGGTCCCATCTTGGTACACGACCTGTAATAAGTAGGGAGACAAGCTCCCTGTAAGCCTTACACCAACCAATTCTTGAATCTTGAACAACAATAGTAGAATCTGATTCTTCAAATTCTTCTGCAATAGTGGGTAGTTTAGATACATACTCTCTCTCCACAGAAAAACCGACACCAGTGCCACACATCAGGGCGTAAAGAACTTCATCAAATGCTCTGACTCTATTGATTGCCAGATAAGAACAGTTATATCCTGCAACCGCATCTTTCTTTAATGCATCACCAGCAGTCATTAGACATCGCATTGAGGGCATAACTTCAAGATTGAGGACAGCATTTTTAACCGTATTTTCGGTATTTACGCTCATCTTATAACCCAGAGTCTTCTCCAAGTGCTCCTTGAAGAACCCCATATATCTACTAACAGTCTCATTCCAAGTCTCTCTTCTTCCTTCTTCATCTAACCATCTACTATATCTAGATAGATGGATGAACTGTTGGTAGGGTGTCGGCAACTCAATCATTGGTTCTGTCTCCTGTTCGCTCGAATTCTATTAGACGCATCCATATTTATTTCAGTTAGTGTGGTGTCGCAAGTGGGTCATAAAGATTCTGAGAAGATCTTCATATTTCCTTCGGTCATAGGTATCATTATTTGTGTTGAATGACCACCAGTGACAATTTTAGCATCTACACCTTTCTCCTTACACCAATCCCAGATATGCCAACCCTTCTTGGGTTGATGTTGTTCGTTGGGGTTGGGGGTGTAGTTGCCCTGCTCATCTGTGCCAGCGTCATCTACCATAATAGATCCACCCTCATGCATTCTGTTGGCAACGAGTTTGAACTCCTCCATTATATGCACTGGATCATTTACACTGTCTAGCAGGACGAAGTGATATATCTCCTCATCATCGTTCTTAAGGTGATCTAGAGAGTCGCACTCTACCCAAGTGATGTTATCGCAGCAATTGACACATATGTTCTTAGCCACTTCGATATGGGCTGGTATTAGTTCTAAGGATTTAATGTGTCCATTTTCGCCTATCACCTCTGAGATGTGTCTGGTACTTTCATGACCTTCTGTGTAGGTTCTAATTGTTCCAGTCTCTAGACAATTAAGGAACTCGAATTTACCCTTAAGCAGTTGTACTTCTTCTTTTACTCTTTGCATTATGATTCTCCATCTTAAATATGCATTCTATGATACCAAATATTTCCAAGACACTGGGAATAGAGGTCTAATAAGTTTACCTATAGCATCAGCATACTGCTGAATCTCCCATTGTGCATGGGCGTCGATCCTAAGTTTATAAAATCTTCCATATGCTGACAAAGATCCAGTCCAGTACCACTCAGTATACATTGATTGAGGCAGTGCGAATCTTGCTTGTTCTGGTGCTACGTTTGCAGAAATCAGTTCTTCATATAGACACTCTGCCTGTTTCATCAGACTGCTGTAGTTTCGATACAAAGGGTGTGTGGCAAACCCCCCAGAGGTATCTCCTCCACCTGAACATTCTAGAGTGCCGTCACTACCCTGCTTCATCCCCTTAGAAGGTCTTTTCCTCCAGTTGGGGTGATAGAATTCAGGTGTTTCGTCCACGTATCTCCTCGATATCTCATTTTCAACAAAACCTTGCTTGTGCTTGAAGAACTGTGTCCTTATTGATACTGGGGCCTTGATCCTTAAGGTGACTTGTGGATGTGCAAAGGGGGTCCAATGATCGTGCTCTGCTAGGTATCTGATTAAATGTTCGTCTTTAGTAGATAACTTTTCAACATCAGATTCTCTATACTTTGAACCAGATTTTCTCAATCTATCTTCTGCCTCTTTGTCGACCTCCCATTCGGTCTCCTTGGCGAAGGATACTCTGGCGGAGTTACATACTGTCAGATCAGACCCCATGTGGTCTACCAACTCAACATGACCATGATCTAGCACATTCATACTTCAATTTCTACCTTAGAATCTACCTTCTTCATCGTTTCTACCAAGCATTTTGTTGCCTTGTATGGGTCCATATTGGATGCTGGTCTTCTGTCTTCTAGGTATCCCCTGTATTCTTCCGAAGTAGAGTGAGGGATCCTAATACTAGCACCTCTGTCGGACTCCCCATAAGTGAATTCATTGATATGTTGGGTCTCATGAGTACCAGTGAGTCTCTGTTCGTTGCCAACACCATAATTAACGATGTGGTCCTCGTGTGCCTTGCCTAGGCTCTCACAGACGTCGTTGATGTAATCCTTGCCTCCAACTTCTCTCATGAATTTGGTGGAGAAGTTGATGTGTGCTCCAGACCCGTTCCAATCACCCTTGATTAACTTAGGGTCAAGACTGATTGATGCACCCACACTCTCTGCTAGAATCTCCAGTATGTATCTTGACACCCATAAGAAATCGCATACATTGATTGGGGATGCTGGTCCTATCTGATATTCCCATTGAGATAGCATAACCTCAGCATTGGTTCCACATAATGGTATTTTTGAGTCCAGACAACACATGGCATGTTGATGGGCGAGATCTCTCATCTTAACTACATCACCACCAACTCCGCAGTAATATCGCCCTTGGGGCTGGGGATAACCCATATCAGGCCACCCATACGGTCTACCCTTTTCAGAATCCATCACTGTATATTCTTGCTCAATACCCATCCACATTTCTAAATCATCTGTACCCTCACAAATCTCTCTGAGAGAAGATCTGTGATTGGATGCATGGGGTGTGCCATCTTTGTTGAACACCTCACACAATACCAGATAAGAATTGGGGAAAGATGTCGAGTCCACAGGGTTCAAGAATACTGATACTGGTCTGAGGATGCAATCACTATCGCTGCCAGATGCCTGTTCAGTGCTGGAACCGTCAAATCCCCACTCTGGAATGTCTTCAACTGTCATAGATTCGTCATCAGATTCCAAGGTCATGTATCGGGTCTTGCTTCTGATGTTGGGTGTCTCATATCCATCCAACCACAGGTATTCCATCTTACAATTAGTTCTCATGCTCTTCTCCATTCCCTGAGTCTCGCTATCGCTTGCAACCCACTAAAAGAATTTTCGTTAATGATTTTTTCAATTTTTCTCGTAGACATCTTGTATGCCATATCATTGATATCTTTCTCTACGATCGTCTTAGGCCAGATGCACACCTTCTTACCTTGATCTATTAAATTCTGATTATACTGAACAATTTGCTTGTTTCTTGGTTCATTATCTAGCACAAAAATCAAATCTTTGTCAACCAGCCTATCTGGTATGTTATCAACAGCACCCGCACCAACCATGGCGACTGAATTGCTGAGGAACAAACTGTCAAGTGGACCTTCAACGACGTGCACTTTCTTATTGGTGTCACACCTCCAAAGTCCATACCATAGTCTGTCTATGCTCTTATCAGACTTGACTGTTAAGTATTTTACGGTCTTGCGTGCATTAGATTCATCCTGCATTTTCAAGGATCTTCCCTGAACTGCTACCACATCTCCCTTCTTGTTGAAGAATGGTATTACCAGTCTAGACTCTCTTCCTACACTCAGGCAATCAGGATCCATGTGCTTCATTAGAGCACCAAAGTCTTCTGTATAATACAAGATGTTCCAGTGTTGCTTGGGAATTATTCTGATATTGGCAAATTGGACTGCCTCATGATCATCGGGTAGATCGTTTAGACAAACGCAATCCTTCAACATATCCTTGTTGATTACAGTCTTCTTAGGCTTCTTGAAATTAAACTTCATCTCTTCTGGTTCTACCCTCACCCTCTCTTTTATAAATCCCTGAGATATTCTTTCTCTATACCCCTCCATTGCGTATTCTTTGCAAAGTGCAGGAGAAATCTCTTTCAAAAAACTATATATGTTACACCAAAAGTCACAGTTGTGACATTTATAAAAGAATCGTCCATGCTTCTCGTAGAAATAACCTCTAGCCTTCCTACTGTTCTTTTTACTATCACCGCATATTGGGCAAGAACAGTTGGCAAGCTTTTCTTTTTTCCATTTGAAATTACGCAATTCTGGTGATACCAGATTGATAAACTTCTTATCTATTATTATGCTCATTTTTCACTTCATCACTATCATTATTAATGTCTTCATTACCAACGGACTTGGAGAATTTCTCCGAAATATCGACCTTCTTTTGCAGTCGATCCGCTTCGTACTCTTCAGCCCATCTTTTCCATTCTTTCAATTCTCTATTATTCATCGCATTTCCCCAATCTAAATTTTCCAATCAGAAAAAACACCATCCTGTTTGATCTTACTATTAAGATCATCTCTACTATATGTAGACTGACCAGAATCTACAAGGTCGTCCTGTTCTTTGTTACTCACATCATATAGCTTCATTTTAGCCCTGTTTATGCCCACTATGAACTTCTTGTTTACCGCTGTATCATTATACCTGTTCTTCAACTGCTTTACCAATACTTGATTCATACTATCTAGTTCATCTGTGGATATTATGGCAAACATGAAATCTGCTGTTGCTGGCAGTCCGAATGATTCTGAGGTGTCTTCCAGACCCACATCGGTATTAGCGAAACCGCTCCTATTGGTCTGGGTGGCAGAAAAGATAGGGACGTTTTGCTCCACGGCAAGTCCTCTTAGCTCCTCCGCTATCGCCTTGATATACATGTAGGAGTTGACGTTTGCAGCATTCTTAAATCTGGCAGCAGCACAAATATTGAGATAATCAATGAATATGATATCGGGAACGAAATTCTTCTTCATCTTCAATTCTTCAAGCAGAGATCTAAAGTGATTGACATTTGCGGTCGCAGTTGGATATTCTTTGATGATCAACTTACCAGAGATGCCACTCGTCACAGACTCAATCTTCTTATCATACACATTCTTGGGTAGGTCTTTCAGCTCATCCATCGTAATATTCATCAGATTGGCATCGATTCTCTCTGCGATCCTCTCTTCTGCCATTTCACATGTGATATAGAGAACATTTTTACCCTGAGTCAGGCAATTAGCAGAATGATGACACATAAACAAGGACTTTCCGACACCAGTACCAGCTAGACATATATTGAGAGTCTTCTGCGGAGTTCCGCTATTGGTGATCCTGTTGAAAAATTCCAGATCGAAAGGAATCTTATTCTCTTTCTTATGGTAGAAATCGTACCTCTGCTCGGAGTCTTCTATATAGTCGTGACCAACAGAGACATCGAATGATACAGATAGAGCATCTTGCAAGAGACTGGGCAGGTGATTCTTGCTCATATCAGACTTACCATCGATTATCTGTATAGATTCTAGGATTGCATTGTATATGGACTTGTCTTTACAAAAAGACTCTGTGGTGTCCAGCAACCATTGGTCTTCTTGGGAGTCATCCACCTTATTGGTGATGTCTCTTACAATGCTTCTGGCATCCTTGAACTCTGATTCACTAAGACCGCTAGCATTGTCTAGGCAAATACCTAGTGCGTCCTTATTGGGAGGCTGGTTGTACTTTGCTGCAAAATCCGAAATCAGGGTGAACACTTTTCTTTCTACCCTGTCTGAGAAATAGTCTTCCTTGAGGAATGGCAGTGCCTTCCTCATATACCTATCATTCTGCACCAGATTGGACAGAATCAGCATTTCCGTGGTCATCATTGTCATCATATTCTCCACCGTAGTTCTTCTTCAATATTTCAACCAATATCTCACCCATGACAGACCTCATGCTATCGTCTTCTGACAGATAGTTAGGATTTTTAAGCACATCATAGGTGAAATTAACTGAGCAGTGATCATCATCGTCAGACAGACTAACTACTCCGAATTTGAAGATGATACCCTCGTACTCCCCATCCAATATCCTTAACGCACCCCATTTACTATCTCTGGGGTAGTCTGCGTACTTATACTTGGGTGGGTCTTGTTTATTCCTGAATATCTTCATTGTTTTTGTAAGGGAACATCTTATTTAATGCTTCCCTCCTCTTCTTACAAGGTTCGCATTCTTTTGCCTTACCCATAGTGACGTTCTTTATAAACTTGGAGATGGTATCTCCTAGGCCCTCTGATGCGGAGGATTCTGCTTCTTCACTCATCCTCTTCTTCTCGCACTTCTTGCAGTTCCCCATCTGATGATCCTCCATATTTGAATTCTTTGGAAGCGGCCTCGTTTATCCTGTCGAGGATATCTTCTGTATAATATTTTTCTGGGTCGGCGTTTAACTGCTTCTCATAGACTTTTCTTCCATCGGGCAATTCGATTCTAGTGCTTACCTTCTTGAATATGTCATACTTAATCGCCAGATCAGAAAGACCATAATAAGGGTTGAGACCCGAGTCGTAGCTTAGTTGGACTTCAACCTGCTTGTTTTCCTTGGTCAGTCTGCTTTTAAACAACTTGCATCTGATAATATTGCCTATAATGTCTGTTCCGTCTTTAATCTTCTTCTTGGACAGATACACGATTGTGGATGCTGCGTACTTGAGACCAGAACCACCACCCATCTCTTTCATAGGAATATAAGAACCCACCACATCATAGGTATGGTTGGTCAAGATCAGAGGAATGTGTGCTCTTCCCAGTTTAAGGGTCAATACCCTGAAGGTAGCCTTGACCAGTTGTGCACGTGTCATATCTCTGGTCTCTTTGCCTTCTGCCGTATCTGCCATCTCTTTGTTGGTAGACAACATGCCAAGAGAATCGAGAACGATGATCATGGGTTTTCGCTCTTCCTTAGGCAGCTCAAGAACTTTATCCACGATCTTAATGCACTGGTGTCTGAAATCTTCTACCGTTGCAACTGGGAATATGGCGACTCTAGAAGAGTCAATGCCCCTATCCTTAATCATGTCTGAAGTGATCGCCTGCTCTGTATCAAAATACAAGACAATCCCATCTTCTTTGTCAGTAAGGAATTTCTTGCAGATATCCAATGCGAAATAGGTCTTACCTGTCGCACTCTCTCCTGCCAAAGCGATAATCTTATTATCTGGCATCCCCTGATAAATATCTCCAGATAGAAGTGCATTTAACGCGTAACTACCAGTGTTGATGAAACCAGTGACATCACTACCTTCAACCCCACCTTCCACAATGCTGGCATACTCGTTGCCAGAATCTTTAATAATCGATTCAAGAAATCCTGTCATTTTTCGTTACCTCTCGTTTCAAACAAACAAACCTTCTAGTGAACTCTCTTTCCTTGACTTCCACCCAATAGCCTCTAAAATAGCCTTTAAGGGATCTAGGAAAGACTTCTCAAACTGTAATTCATAATTGATGTAATCATCCAATTCTAATTCCTTTGGTAATTCATTAGGAAAGGTGATAACTTTGTCTCTCACTGGATTAGGCTCCTTAAGGTATATGAACTTCGCCTTATCATTGTCCCTGATTAGCTCATACTTCTTGTCCAGACCCAATTTATTTATGTAATGATTGTAAATGAGGGAACCCTTGACTGCGACGGGGGTGTGCTTGGCAAATATATTGTTTTCATCAGAATACTTACCAAGTCCTTTCACCCCTCTGGGGAAGGCTATTTGCTCGGGTTCAAGATCATAAAATATCTCCCTCACCTTCTCGATCTCTCTAATGACCGTGCCCTCATCAGTATCCAATATAAGTCTTATCATGCTTTTCAACTGGTTCCTGACTGCCTCTGGGGTAGAAGACCTTGTGGTTTCCAGTCCAACCACTTTGATCTTAGCCTTATCATATCTAACGCCCTCATTGTCTATGACGTTGAGGATATATCTCTTCTTAGCAGTCCAGATTCCTTTATCTGCTATTACCTCTCTCCCCATCTTCATCTTTTGCTGATAAGCATTGACTTTAGATGCCATCTCCATATACTTTTTGTCGATGAAAGGTAAGAATATATCATTGGCAGACTGATCCAATAGATCGACCACTTCTTGCTTGCTCTTACCTCCACCGATCTTCTTCACTAGATCACCCACATTGATATAAACAGAGTCGGTATCAATGGCGACCACGTAGTCCTCGTCGTCAGTTCCCAATATCTTATTCATAAGAGCATTCAATTCTCTCTCAATCCACCTGATGCTAAGTTGACCAGATATTGTGACTGCCTCTGCCATATCCACATCGTAATATCGGCAGTATTGATTTCCAATAGCACCATATGCGGAGTTCAATTGCACTTTTCTCACCAGCTGCTCGTTCTTGTATTTGGATATATCTCTGGCGATCTGAGGGTCGTCGGATGATTGCTGCTTTTGCTGTGCTTGAATCATCTTCTTCTTAGCGATTTTCCTCTCTTCATAGAGCGTTTCCATAATCGATGGTAGGAACCCTTGGAAGTCTCTGGTGAAGGTGATCCCATTGCTAGCAATAGACAGATCCCTTCTCCTCCATTCTTCTAGGTATTTTTCGGTCTGCTCAGAACAGTCCAAGATGCCATTGGGTGTAATAATATCCCTAGCATGAATGTTATCAATATTGTGTACCTTGGTCTCTGGACTGATATTATACTGCATGATCAGATGGGGGTACAGGGAATTGAGGTCGAAAGACATGATCCAATCATGCATACCCACGATAGGGTCTTTCACATAAGCACCAGCATACTGCTCTGACTTCTGGGTTACAACTCTAGGTGGAACCGCTATTTTCTTATCATGAAGATGATGGTAGATGATGCTGTCCCACATCTTCACCTGACTGAAGACATCCATGAAATTGACCTTTGCAGCATATGCCAAGGCGACGGCTAGTTCCATCAGTCGCAACTTCTCTTCCAGTCTGTCCACCAGTACCACGTCTATCACGTTGTACTCCATGAACTTCTGAAAATCCTTCTTATAGAATTCTCTGATGCTGCCGAATTCTGAGTAGGACAACTTCCGCTCACCCAATTCCACATATGCTATATGATCCAATCTGTAGCTTTCTTGATTGGTGTATGTGAAAGTCTGGTATAGATCATAATAGTCCATTGTGGCAATACCCACAATATCCAACACCTTCTGCTCCCGATTTCGTCTGTGGATGGTCTTCTCTTTGACTATCTTCCAAGGACTAAGTCTCTTAGCCTGCTTGGGACCTGCTATCTTCTTGATCCTGTTATAAAGATAAGGCATATCGAAGAATCTGATATTCCAACCAGTGATGATGTCTGGTGAAATCTCTTCCCACTTGCCCAGAAAATCATTGATTAGGTCTAACTCTTCATCCCTAGCATAAGGATGACAATGAACACCATCAATGTCGAAATCACCCAGACCGTAACTATAAGTTTGATCATTAATCCGAATAGTGATAGCAATAACTTCTTCATTTGGGTTCTCCACATCGGGGAATCCGTACTCGCAGGTGGTTTCAATATCGATGCTAACCACGTTGAGCAGGTCATAATCGTAGTCCACCTTCTTGTCGGTGAACCTTCTGCCTATGTACTGGCACTCTAGATTAATATCCCCGTATACTGTCATGCCAGCAACACCATCATATTGCTTGATAAAGTCTCTATATTCCTTGATGCATCCCATCTCAATCTCTTCAAGAGGGGAGCCTTCCAGAGTCTTGAATTCCTTGCCTTTGCTGCTAGGAACATATAGGACTGGATTAAACTCCGCCCTATCCTCGACTTTATTTCCTTCCGAGTCGTATCCTCTGTACATCAGGGTGTTACCATAGGTAACCACATTGGAGTACATTTCTTTCATACGAGTGATTCTCTCTCGATGTTGTCATAATTCATAGCAGTATCTTTCGAGCCGTCAGGGTCTTCGTCCTTCACATTGCCGTCTTCTATGAATGCTGAGAACAAGACCATATAATTAATTATATCGACTATTGAGTCCTTAACACCCTCACCTTTGACCATCAGTTCCCCGCTAGTCGTGTAGGTGATTAGTCTTGAAATCTTGTCCAGAATCCTAACCATGAATGCTTGCTCGGTCTTGCAAAGACCCATTATCTCTGATCTCTGGAAGTTCATCCAAGGGGTATCAGTGTCCTTGCCTGCATAATCATGATTCTTGACTCTCATGAGGGATCTAGCCTCTTCACACAATGCTACATGATGCTGTATTAATTCATCTCTGTTCATACTTTAACTCCCGTGCTACCAAGACCACCCACTCTATCTGTCTTCTGGCAAGGCTCAACGTGGGTCTCTACAATGTAGTGCTGTACCGTCTTGACAATCTCTGCCTGAACGATTCTATCACCATGCTCGACTACGATTGGAATCTCGCTTGTGTTCACCATCAAAGATTTGATCTCATGGAAGTAGTCCTCGTCAATGACACCCTCGCAATTGGCGACGATGAATCCCTTTTTGATGGAAAGACCAGACCTAGGGTGCAGTCTGACAGAATAACCGTCTGGAATATCGAATATGATTCCAGTTGGAATGATGGCTCTGTGTCTAGGTGGGATTGTTACCCTGAAAGGTGTAAATCTTCCATTCTCGGTAGGGTGAACCCTGCAGGTTGCGGTCTCTGTGTAGGTCTCATTTTCTGGTGTGAAAATTGTGACCTCTCTATAATCGGTTACTCTGCCACTGTTGTCCTCAACAACCAGTTGTGCAGAAAGGTCATAGCAGGCTGCCCCCGCTGTGCTCATTTTGGGTGGGATCGCATTGCTGTGCGTTCTATAATACCCAAGTGTTGGTAAATCCATAACAAACCTCCATATCTAAAAGTAAAAATACATTATACCATTGAGGCTTTTGATTGTCAATACTCAGAAAGTTGATATGCTTTCTGAAGATTTGAACTTGCCCAGTCCCATATCGCTAGCAGTCGATCCGAACCACTGGAATGGCGTGGCTATGCCTTTGTTGAACCCCGCAAAATGGGTGTTTGTAGGCGTGAAGTCAAAATTAGCCGCGTCTGCGTACATGGGATTGGTATTATCAGCCGTTCCATGAATGTAGTTGATCATGTGGGCAAGCTCTGATATTGCCTGTGCTCCACCACCAGTATCTTCTACATCATTATCATTACCATGGAATACCTCGTTAAATGCTACCGAGTCCGTACTTCCCCTAGCATTCACACCTGCACTGCTGTTATTGGTGTAGATATTATTGAGTCTTAAAGATTGTATACTGGAAGACCTGTCAGTGATGCCATGCTCTCCGTTACTATCAAAAACGCAGTTTGCTACAAATCCACCTGCACCTACCCAGTCCATTCCATCGGCTGCATTGTTGTAAAACACACACTCAATCCATTTATGTCTGAAACCGTTTAGAGTATGAGAGTCGCATCCATCTCCACCGTTGTTATCGAACAAACACCTGTATCCAACACCAAAGGCTAGACCATCCATCTTGAGTCCGCTCGATGCACAGTTATCGAATCTGCAATATAAGAAATCCCAATAGTTGTTACCTGCCCACACCACTCCTTCACCAGTCGCCTGAGAGAATCTGCAATTTATGAAATGGATATAGTGGTTGTCTGTAGCACTTAAGATGCAGTTTTGCGAGTTATCGTTCGCATCGAAATGGAGGTGTGCAATAACTAGTCTTTCTCCTTCAGTAGCCTCAAATTCCAGCATGGCAGAAGAACCACCCACAGCCCCGATGAGGACTGCTTTAGTCCCATCTACATTGCCGCTGGCATCAGCACCAGTGATAGTTATCTCTTTATTGTTAAATGCTGGGTTCAAAGTAGACGATATAGTATAGTTGCCAGTCGCCATTATTCTGACTTCGTCACCGTCGTTGACAGTTCCGTCTGCTATTTTATCAAGTGCGTATTGTATGGTTGCCCATGCTGTGCCTGTAGCAGTACCTGCACTGGAGTTATTTCCAGCAGCTCCATTAACATAGTAAACTGCACAGTTAGCACCTCTTAAATCTGTCATTATGGAATCCTCCTAGCCTTGAGGGTAATGGAAGATGCACTGACACCAGTAGCACCATCAACCCTGAACTGGATGATATCTCCTTCTGAGAACACCCTTTTACCCCATTCTGATCCTGTTATAGACTTGGTGCTCCATGGTTTGTTCTCCAGAATTGGGTACTCACCCGCCTCATGTGTAATTGCTGTAACGACAGGCCATGCACCCGATGCCGCGAAGTCTATTCCCCACTCTACTGACCCAGTGACATTGCTGGTGACAGTCCATTGTATTAGTTCACAGTTGTTACGAAGGACCCTGTGTCCCTTAGGACCAGTAGTGATTTCTGACACACCGTTGTCTACGAGTGCACCAATATCGAATGTATCATCCACATATTCTAGAGTCGTACCAGTTGCAATCACCTGCAGTATGGAACCAGATGCACCAGATGCTGTTTTACTAGCACCAATACCGATAGATGATCTGGTGGTGATGGTAGACAAGAGGGTAGGTGCTGTGAATTGAATCTTGCCACTGACACCAGAATTGAATATCGCATTGCCCGAAGTATTACCAGTGAGACCAGCACCAGATGCCCCGCTAGTCGTACCAGAGGTGATACCGTCTAAAGTAGCCAGATTGAAACCGAATAAAGGATTAACGACATCTACGCTGATCTTCACTGGAACGGCATTGTTGAATTGTATGTACTGTCCAAGAATATGCCTCATATAGGCATTAAAACTAGGATCGCCTTCATCGTCGACTCGACCGTCAGGCACATCTACTGCTACTGGTACAATGCCTGCGCCACCCGCATCTTGTGCGAAGTAGAATTTTCTCTCACTGGAACAATTGCCTTCATCGAAATATCCAAGATAGTCCACATGTGCTGATGGGTTACTACCTATACCATCAAACGCAATCCTCATTATGACCTGTGCCCCATCGGGTATGTTGTCCCAAATAGTGCAATTGCTATCACCACTCCTATTTTGGCAGGTTATATTAGTCTGTAGCTTGTCATCATATCCACCATCATTTTTACTATAACCCCAGACAAGTCCTCTGCCTGCATTACCTTGGCCATTTGGGTCTATACCTAAGAAATAACAATTACTGCCGTTGTCAACTATGCTGGCAGCAGGTAATATATAAAAATAATCACCTGCATCGAATCCAAGAGAACTTGGTATCCTGTCATGTCTACCAGCCTCACTGAATGTAGCAATTGCTTGACCTTCACCGTCTGCCAGACTGCTGACGGTATCCACACTAGATGCTATGTGGGCTATATCAAAGTCATAATATCCAGTGTTACCAGAAGCATTGCCAGCATTTGAAGCACTAATGCCGTTAGTTATAGAGAATACCGCCCATTTATAATCCTCTGCTTGCTTGAACAACTTGAGGTAAAATAAATCCTGTGGGTATTCAGCACCAGCGGAAACACCAGACACTACGTATTCATACCATTGAGTTATGCCTGGATTACCAAATTCATTGGTGAAATCACTGAAGTAAGCATGGGTAGCCGCTGAGATAGTCGCACTACTTAATCTAATGCCTCCTTGAGGAATTCCGCCTGGTACAGTAGTAGTTGTGTCTATTGAGTATTTCCATGACAGGTTACCATATCCACCTGTACCAGCATCTCCATACCTAGTGAAGCTAACACTTACATCCTGAGCATCATCGGCCAGGTCCAGACCACCACCTACGAATTCTACTGGTATCTTCCTAGAATCACCATCACCTGAGTCGGTCATATCACCTATCACGTCCAGAACCATATATTTACTGCCGCCTCTTTGCTTGACAGTCACACTACCTCTCTTAACCGAGGTAGAATCATCCCATGAACTGATCCAGTCGCTATTATTAGCTAGTGTGGTATCTCTATTGCCTATCACTAAGAATGCTACATTGGCACTAACGGTGGTGTTGCCGTTGGAGGAGTCTAACACATATAGATTACCATCATCTGGACTCGAGTCTCCAGTCTGAAAGATATATGGTGCTCCAGCATCAGCACCAGTGGATCCCGTGGTTCCAGTAGCACCAGTAGTACCAGTAGTACCAGTAGCCCCCGTCAAACCTTGTGGTCCTGCTGAACCTTGGGGTCCTGCGGGTCCAGTGGATCCCGTAGCCCCAGTAGTACCAGTAGCCCCACCTTCACGCAACCAACCCACAATTACGGATTCGCCATCAGTGAAGTTCCCACCATAGTGAAGGATTCTTGTATTGCTTCCACCCGACCAACTGATCTCGCCTCCAGTTCCTTCATCTGGGGTTCCAATAATCCTGAATACTGCTCTTTTCGCTGCTGCAAGGCTATTTACAGTGACCACTATGGGTGACGATTCTATATCACCTATATCATCTAATCCTCCGCCTGGATCCAAGTTGATTTTGAAACCCGCGCTTGTAGCATTAGTGAAGTGTACTTTACCAGCACTTTGTGCATCAGATTCATCGTAGGTATATGTAATATATCCAGAAGGCCCAGTACTACCAGTGGACCCAGTGGACCCAGTAGTACCCGTAGCACCAGTTGTTCCAGTAGTACCCGTAGCTCCCGTTAAACCTTGTGGTCCTGCTGAACCTTGTGGTCCTGCGGGTCCAGTGGATCCTGTAGTGCCTGTTGCACCAGTAGTACCCGTAGCTCCCGTTAAACCTTGTGGTCCTGCTGAACCTTGTGGTCCTGCGGGTCCAGTGGATCCTGTAGTTCCAGTTGCCCCAGTGGCCCCAGTAGCTCCTGTAGTTCCAGTAGCACCCTGAGGTCCTGCTGAACCTTGGGGTCCTGCTGGTCCAGTGGATCCCGTAGTTCCAGTTGCCCCAGTGGTTCCAGTAGCTCCCGTCAGACCTTGTGGTCCTGCTGAACCTTGGGGTCCTGCTGGTCCAGTGGATCCCGTGGTTCCAGTAGCACCAGTCGTTCCTGTCGCACCAGTTGCTCCTGTGGTTCCAGTTACACCTTGTGGACCTGCGGGTCCTTGTGAACCAGTAGCACCAGTAGCGCCTGTAGCACCTGTTGGTCCCTGAGCACCAGTAAATCCTGGACCTGCAGGTCCCTGTGCACCAGTAGCACCAGTAGCACCAGTACTGCCAGTCGACCCTGTGCTACCAGTTGTTCCTGTTGCTCCTGTGGTTCCAGTAACACCTTGTGGACCAGTGACACCTCGTGGTCCAGAAACGCCTTGAGGACCTTGAGGACCCACACCAGATGGGGTATTAATCAACACCTTGTCTGTGTCTGGTTGTACAATAACCCTAGCCTGGTTCTTACCAGTGATTATTATCTTGTGCTGGTTTGAATCTGACAGTGAAATTCTCATCTAGTAACTTCCGCCTCTACCTCAAATCTTCCCTTGACCAGTTTTGTGACCGAAGTTCCAGCATATATCTCTAAGTCATAGAAGTGTCTACCCGATGGGACATTTGCCATGGTATTAGAGTCTATAGTTACAAGGATACCACCAGTAGTTCCAGTAGCGCCACCAGAGGATACATCCAAGTTTATATTGCCAGTCCCAGAGACACCCTGAGTAGATCCAAACTCACCAGTGCTACCTCCACCAGTGAGCGATCCCGTATGAGGAGTACCAGCAGTTAGACTAGCAGTGGAACCTGTTATCCAGAGCAACAAATCAGGATCTTCTGGAGATCTTCTGACTTGCATAGTTGCCTTATAGTCATCTAACGTGAATCCGTTGGAGTCGGAATCTTGGTAAGTAAGATGCAGGGTGAAGCTAGCACCCTGCTCTGTGGTTATGTCATATACACCAGCTCTTGCCATTTGAATGTTCTCCAGTATTTGGGGTTCTCAAACATATTTATACTGGTTCAACTCCTAGCCTTCTTCTTATCTCTCTTCTTTCTCTTATTTTTCATTCCATTAATCTTAGCCTGGTATTTCTTCTTATTGTCAATCGCTGCCTTATTGACCTCTGCCATTACTTTGGATCTTTCCCCCAAGGCATTAGCATAGTGGTTAAGGTTAAGGGTTAGTCTTTCATGATTCTCCACTGGGATCTCTCCCTTATTACACATGTTGACTAACTTCTGGGCGGCCTGATAACCCCCCTCTAGATCATTAACGTAAAAGGCTACAGAGGCATACTCGTCCAATATTTGCCATTTATAGATGTCATCACTAATGAATAGGATATCATCCTTGGGATACGGTATTCTCATTGCTTGAGCAGCAAATAAGTATGCTAGATTGGGATTACCATTGGTCCTATGAATCTTTGCTAGATTATATAAGGGTTCTGCTCTATGGGGTCTCACATTCCATGCCTGCATCATAGTGTCTTGAGATTCGGGCCAGTCGTCCCCCTTGATTAGCTTTATCATAGCACATCTAAAGACAGAGTAAAATACCTCTTCTGCCCAACCACCCATTGCTGCTCTTTGGGTATATGCCTCCAAAGATTTCTCCCACTGTTGAGAGTCGAAATAGGATTGTGCTAGATAAAACTGGTATCTTGCATTTTCTGGATCCTTCTTTAAGGCTTCCAACAATACTTCGGCATCTCTACTATACTTTTGGATGGGATCTATCCCAGTCCCATCTTCATTCTTGTTTCTAGCACCCAAAGTTCTGGCATCAACGAAATAATCACCTTTGACCCTCTCCATAGTGATCAAAGGCTCTCCCTCTTCTCTTGGACACTCTGCATATTCATGGAGAACACCAGTATACTTCCAGCCTGCATCAGTCTTAAAGATCTGCGTCCTCCACCAAGTAAAGTCTCCTCTCTGGATCCTTAGGGCGTATCCTTCTGCATTCATGTCCCTAGGAAGTTCCATCTTACCTCTGAGTTCGTCATCGGCATCTATCATTAGACAATAATCAGCCTTTCCCTTGCATAGATTTAGGGCCTCCGTCCTGTTATGACCGAAGTCTACCCACTCTACTTCATGTAGTTCGCCTGGGATGCCCTTATCTTCGAAGAAATCTTTGACCAACTGCTGGGTTCCATCAGTAGAACCGTTGTCTGCTATGACCCAATAATCAATATATGGTGAAACAGACTCCAGACATTCTTTGATAATATGGGACTCGTTCTTCACGATCATTGATAATGTTAATTTATGCATATTGCTCTCACTCATGGTTGTTAAAATCCTCGTTTATTCTGTTCTTCCAATAAGAGAAAAACAGTTTAGATAGGTCCCAGTCTCTGGACTGAAATTCTTCATACTTGTTATTTAGGTAATCTTCGGTAATCTCGCTATAATCGTTAGTGTATAAGATAGGCAGATCGCTGAAGTGCTTCATTGCTTGGTAATCAGTAACAATGGGTATGGTCTTTGAATAAAGGGCCTCCCAAGTTCTCATAGTGTCATATCCCATCCCAGAAGGAGACAACGTAAACTTGTGGGAACTCATTTCTTGGACGTATCTCTTGGATGAGTCTCTGATCTCCTTGCCACCCTCGGCAAATATTCTTCTTCCTCTCTCTTTGATACCCTCTGCTATTTCCATATTGGATGCTGCTTTGTCCTTTGCAAGGTCTTCCATACTATCATAACCATATAGGTTGCACTCTCCAAACTGGTCTACTAAGGTAAACCAGTCTCCCTCTTCAGATCTGAATCTGTCATAGATCACTTGCCTAAGATTGCCTCTGGGAGAGTTGCGATCAGTGCTAGTATTGTGGTTGATATATAGCAGTCTGTCCTTGTCTCCTGATCGGTTGTCTACTAGGTTGGATATCTGACCATTCTCCCATATAGGCTTTGCTATCCCCAGCGGTATCCCCACCACTTTTTCATTGGGGTGCTCGGCATTGACAGCATACCACTTAAAAACGCATTCTGGTATGTTGTCGAATATACTCTTATCTGGGGTGAGATAAGAGCCATAAGTTATCAGGATCACCTCTACATTGGCATAACTGTTTAGAAAATTAAGGGTGCTGACCAAGTTGTGTCCTCTGGTTTCCCAATCTACCCTAGTACAGACTATTGCCTTTCTCTTACCATTTTTCATCATGGGCAAATCCTCTGGATCAACCCTCTTAGTGTGAAACCCCATCGGTATCCTGTTGTCTATGTCGATATGTGCCATATCTCTAAAGCTGTTACCATGTATGAAGTCTAATCTTATCTTATCATCATCGAAGTCAAATATGCTCATTCATGGATTCCTTTATCACATCTGTTATCTGTTTGATATTTGATTTGTCCAAATCAGGATAGCTTGGTAGCATTATACATCTCTCAGACAAGTCCACGGCAATTTCTTCATCATCTGGGTTTGCTATACCCGACAGATGTTCATGACTAGACATGGGGTAGAACATGGGTCTAGTCTCTATCCCAGCATTTTTAAGACTTGAAACTACCGATTCTTTAGCATCTATGGAAGGCATCTTAACCCCATACATCCACAATGAGTGGTTGGTGTCTTCCTCTTCTACTTGCACTTCTAGGGGCAGACCTGAAAGCATTTCATTGTAGTTATGAAATACTTCTTTTTTCATATCGGCGATGTCTTCGAAGTCCATCAACTGACCGTAAAGTATGGCAGAATGGATGTTGCTCATTCTGTAATTATATGCTAGGGTGTCATGTATGAATCTCTTATCTGTTTGACCTTGCTCACAGATGTGCTTGACATAGGATATTACGTCTTCATCATCGGTGACGAGTGCACCACCTTCTCCAGAGGAGATATTCTTATTCCCGAAAAAAGAAAATGCTGAGCAAAAAGAATCAGATCCAACTGGTTTGCCTCCATAGTCACCGAATAAGGCCTCACATGCATCTTCTATCACTAACATTTCTGGTCTCTTTTCCTTAATCTTGGGGACATTTACAACATTACCAAGATTATGGACCACCATTAAGGTGTCACAACTATCGGGTATATCTTCTACATTCATATTCCAAGTGTCAGGGTCTGCATCCACTGGGGTGATATCTATGTAGTCTCCATCGAATAGTAGAGAATTCCATGCTGCTACATAACAGTTGTTGGGTACTGCCATACGTATATGAGAAGGGTAGAATTCTCTTATAGATCTAAACATAGCATGGCATGCAGCTGTTCCATTGCAGGTGAGATATGCATAATTGCTCCCAGTCTTCTCACACAGCAAATCTGATGCCATCTGTTTGAATCTGCCATTAGAGGAGATCCAACCTTCGTCGAGGGCATCTTTGGCCAGGTTTATTGTTCTGCTAGACAAATATGGTTTATACACTGGTATCATGGCGTTCACAAGTCTTATGACTCTTCTGCTCTTGGAGTTTGGAATCTGTGTCTGTATCTATCTTGTTTTTAAGCCTGAATCTGAGGTCATTTTTGATGTATATTTTTCTAGATAAACCAATGAATTCTTCGTCATACTCTTTAAGCTCTTCTTTTTGTCTGATTCTGTCTTCAATATCCCACAATTGATCATTTACCTCATATAAGTCACGGTAGTCATCACTGCTTAGCACTGGCATATATATGTACTGACTATGAATCTGGTTCCGCATCTTATTAAGCTCTATCTCTATGAATGCTAGCTTGTCTTTATCTTCTATTCTATCCTTCTTAATATTGAGTATCGAGAATCTATCAAAGAAATCTCCATTAGACACTTCTATATACATTATACACTCACTTTCTTTGAAAATGCTTCACTTAATGCCATGTCTATTAGGTTTTCTATCTGGTCCTCCGACTTGTATTCGGACCAAATTGTTTTCATCTTACATTCTTCATAGATTTTAGCATCATAATCAGCCTCCTCATAATCGTTGCATATTGAAATATTAATCTTCTTGCCGTTGGTATAGTTCTCTTTCACGAAAGAAAATGTGTGAGGTCCTGATATCCTGCCTACAATTACACCACAGAAGGTGCTCAGATATGCAGTCTCATTCAGATCACAAGAGTCAGACATTATAATATCTTCACTATATACTACATTTTCTCTCTCTATCTTCTTGTCTGAATGATTAGTCATTACAAAATCAATATCTTTGTGCTTATCCGACAATCTCTCGATTATAGGATTGAAATCGAAATTCTCACATTGACCAGACATTGTGTCCCCATTACACACCAGAACATGATGTCTATCAGTCCCAACGAAGTGAGAGTCTATATTGTGGATTTTGAACTTATTATAGTCTAGGCTGGGAAATATATCCACAATGTTTACATCTATTGTATCGAGTCCTAAATCTTCCAATATCATATTATAATTATCTGTAATGAAGGGGAATGTGCATTTCTTCTCTTTGGGGTTCTTTCTACAGTGATCCTGACCAGCCCAAGTGTTTATGAACAAATTCCTACTACTATCAAGGTAATAAGGAACATTATAAGGGACTGGATTCTGACTCAGTACCTGAATCGGCAGGTGAGATAGACCCTCTATATCTGACAAGATATATGGGTTGTTTTTGTGGGTTTCGTAGAATTGACCTTCTACTTTGCCTTTTAGCCTCTCCATCATTATCTTTATATAATTCCTAGAGATATGAATATCCCCGTTATTATAGAAGTTAAAGAATATCACATTGGAAACTTTGTCCATCATATCAAACGTCCTTTATATAGAAGGCATCTCCCCAAGTCCAACCAGCCCAGTTAGTTTCCACCCTCTTAAATCCATAAGATCCCAGATGTTTATCTAACTCATCGTGCTTAGCACAACCTTCGTAGACCTCCGCTCTGTTTATCTCGGTAATGATATAGTCTACATTTTTGAGGGTTGATTCAGCACCTTTAAACACTTCAAGTTCAAAACCTTGAACATCTATATTTATCATATTATAGTTAGACTGGTCAAGTCCAGATTCTTCTAAGTAGCCATCTAGGGTGACTACACCCACTTCTATTTCTTCATTGAATAGTATGCCTGGATATTGATCAAGGTGCATACATGGTTTGAGAAGGGAACTAGACATTCCTGAATTCGCTCTCTCAACATACATCTTCATATTGCAGGGTTTGGGTCCTAAAGCTTTGTTCACCAATACGACATTATCGTCATCTCCGAACTTGCCCTCTAGAATGCTATAACATGATGGTTGTGGTTCAAATAACAAAATATTATCCCAACCATAACTCTTGTAACTTTCTACCTCTTGTCCCCAGTGTGCACCGATGTGTATCACACCCCTGACATCCATATTATATTGTTCATTTATGCTTTGTAGGTCTAACAACATTATTATCGTCCTCCGAAATAGTTGTGTTTTCAATCACATCGAATACTTTAGCCTTAACTGATTCATCGATGAAGTTACATATATCGCAAATAGCAACCTCATTATATGGTATTTCTGTTTCTGCACCCCAAGTAGACTGAAGATTATTATAGGCCTGAATGTAAATATTCCAGTCTCTGAAATAATAAGTACCCACCGACACTCGGTTATCATCTAGGACACTATCTCTGTGTGCCTGTATAAAATAACCTTCATCGGTCTCTAACTGTATATTAGGCTCTTCGGGTTCGCTGCTGTTGAACACGGACCATATTACTAAGTCTGAGTCGTCACGCAGTTCTTGAAATTTATTGGGGTCGAAATCTATAGTGTTGTCACATCTTCCAATGAAACTAACCAGCATATCCTGACCATTATTGATTTCATGTGTGTATGCAAGAACCTTTGAGAGGCTACTAGCCTCTCCCCATTCCTCTTCTCCAAGATAGATGGTGGATTCGGGGTATCTTTTGCCAATTTCTTCTGCCAACCCGCATTCATCTTGACATTTCCTTTTACACATGAAAATGCGGAGAGAAGACTCAGGAAGACTTTCAATCCTATCAAGTATATTGTAATTATCCTCGGGGTTTCTGACCCCATCACATTCGACTATTATTATATTAATCATATAAACACCTCAATAAATCACTAGTTTATTTATACCTTCTCTCAGATTTCTTCTATTCTCATCGTTTTGTCATCGTAGAAGATATCATAAAAGGGCTTGTCACACCTAAGCTCGTGGTGTTTAGCACCCCAAGACTTGAGTTGCTTTTCTGTGTGGTCATACCAATCTATACCAGACTTACTTCCCCTAGCAGTCCAGTACACCACCCTATTGCCTTCATCGTACATCTGATTAACCTTATCTATCATCTCTTCTCTGGGGATGGAAGAGTGATAGTCTCTGGACCCATCATCTGGATCGGTGGGGGTGTCACATACAGTCTCATCAATGTCTACATATATCACTAGCATTTATACCATCCTTCACAATAAATGTCGGGCCATTCCTTGTTGCCCTTTGGTCCAAACCACGTCTTGGGTGCTACTACCTTTTTATTCTCGTTTTGATTTAACCAAGCACCCCACCAACTGAAACTACTATTAGCAATTATATTCCCATCGCACATGGTCATTAAGCACATATCTATATCTGGGTAGATCCCTATGTCATTCATTATTGAAGATGTGAATGTATATCTGTCCCCCACAAAGTTATCCATGCACCATTCAACATCATCAGATGATATCAACACTTCGTGATCTGGGAAGTGCTCAAGTGCCTCATCCCAGTATTCCTTAGTCATTAATGGGTGATGTGCGGACAACATGGTATAGTCTGTTCTTCTTACATGTAGAGACACAACCTTGCCACCAGAAGTCACGTCTTTAAAGATTTTGCTAGCAGCCTCCACTATTGGTTCCTTGAAGGTGAACTCTCTGATTATGTCTGATTTATACTTCTCGAAATACTTCTCTGACTGAAAATAACCTACTAGATCGACAACGGAGTCTTTAACTGGTTCAATAGATTTTACCATCTCTTTGTCATGTATCTGGGCATGACCGTCTTTCTCTAGATACATATTGTCTGCTACCACGGGGGATTCGATATCACCCATGTCCTTGACACCCCCAAGTTCAAAGCAATAGCTTAGTGTCACTTTCTTGGTAGACAATGGGCAGTATGCCTCTACACCAAGCTCTTTAGCAGTTGCATAAGTGGCAGCATACTGGAACATCTGGTTTCCATGCCTGCCGTAATTTCCCAATCTGCTGAATACTATCATGACAGTATCTCCAATATTTTGTCACACACCAGATCATCTGCCATCTCAATATCCATACATCTCTGGTAGTTATCCTTAATGGCATCCATCCTATCATTGTAGTATTCTGGACTGAGATTGGATATTACCTCTTCAAAATTATCGTCTAGGATGATAATTCCGTCCATATTAAAATGCTCACCAATATCTGGGCTTCCCCAATAGATGGGTATAGTCCCAGTGGCAAAACAGTCTAATAATTTTTCTGTATAGTATGTTTTATACCTAGCATTCTCCATTGCTATAGAGAACATGTAGTCGTTGAGGCCTTCCTCCTTGCTTGCTATTGGGTTTATAAATCTCCCAAATAGGTCTATCTTGCCAATGAGGGAGTCTGCCACCTTATTCCTTACACGGTGACCTTCACATGAACTCTTTCCAGAGCATACCATCGATATCAACTTGGACTTAGGGTGAACTCCAGTGTCCCTTATCCATGGAAGGTTCGACCCATTGGGGATCTTGAAAAATCTATCATCTAGTCTCAACAAGTTATCATCGCAAGTGAATACACCTTTGTATCTGGACAAAAACAGATCTGAGTTGGTATAAACATCTTTATGTGCCTTTGGTGTCACCTCTCTAGACTCACATAACCAGAGGAAAGTGTTTATCCCAGAGTCTAGTGGTATGTCCAGTCCTGCCCTGTGATTCATGTCGAAATATACCACAGAATCGCCCTCTTCGATATCTTCTGGTAAAAATTTATGTGACCAATTGATCCTCTTGGGGGCAGATCCGCTGCAAGAATTACAAGAGCTCAAATCATGGGCGAAGGGGCATCCAACTGTGAAAATCTTTCTATTGACCACCTATCCATCCTCCTAAATCTTGATTGGGTTTCCAATCCAGCAATCTACGAGCCTTCAAGATATTTGCCACTGTGGTATCTGCCTCCCCGCTTCTTCTGGGTATGAACTCTATCTTGCTTCTATCCACCATCTTTGCCACTTCAAGGATTGAAATATTCTTGCCACTTCCAATATTAATAATCTCGCCTGGGCAATGATGGTGGTTAGTGTTTGAGGCAGAAATGTTGGCATTTACTACGTCCCCAACATAAACAAAGTCTCTCATCTGACTACCGTCACCAACTACGGTCAGAGGCTTGCCTTCCTTTTTTTGTCTTTGAAAAACACCTATCACTGGAGCATACTGACCAGTTGATGGCATTCTTTCCCCATAGACGTTGAAATATCTCAGTATCACAGTGTCCAGACCATGCAATTTATAATACATCTTGCATAGATCTTCTGCTGCTACCTTGGAAACCGAATAAGGATTGAGACAATCTCGGTGCATCGTCTCTACCAACGGGGGTTCGTTTTCTAGTCCATAGGCAGAACTGGTGGACGAATACACGAACTTGTTGATCCTATGCTTGTGAGCAGCCGCCAAAACGTTATTTGTTCCTATGAAGTTAACGTTATATGCTCTATCTGGATTGATAATCGCAGGTTGCAATCTGGACTCTGCCGCCAGGTGGAAAACCACGTTTACGCCCTTCATAGCCTTATCAATTCCTTCTTTGTCTTTAGATATGTCTATCTTCAGATTCTCTGCTTCTTCATTATAGAAGAACTCCTCATTGCATTCAGCACTTTCGTCATCCAGAACAACAACTTCATATCCTTTGTTTACCAAAGCATCTACCAAATTAGATCCTATGAAACCAGCGCCCCCAGTCACCATCACCTTTTTCATTGTAAAGTCCCTTCTAATTTTGATCTAAGTGAAGAATATGAGTAGTCATGATCCCTGTCATGCCAGTGAACGGGGATACCCAAATCGTCCCCAGTAAATCTCGTATCCTTATAATCACTCCCCATGATTCTAAATTCTGGTTTAGTATTGATTAATAAAGATTGTAAATCATTCTCGGTCTTATATCTAATCACATCATCTACATACCTAATCGATCTCAGTATATCTTCTCTCTCTTGAACCGTATGGATTGGGGAATGTTTATGCTCCCTTTCAACTGATGGATCTTCATGCAATGCGACCACCAAATTATCACATACATCCTTAGCATCCTTAAACATCTTAATATAGCCAGGGTGGATTATGTCGAAACATCCCGCAATAATCCCAGTCGCTGAATGATCTCTCCAGTCTTGTATGTTAATGCATTTGTCGTCGACATAAAGATCAGCAGCAGGCTTAGCACCCATATATAACTTATGAAACTTGAGACCCCACTCTTCTAGTTGGGATAAGGTTTTGTCCTTCCAATCTATACCAGACACATCACCTCTAGCAGTGTAAACCTTAATGGTGTTACCCTCGCTATAAAGTCTGTTTATCTTATTAATAACGTCTGTGAAAGGTCTAGTATTCTCTATCTGGGCGAAGTCTTTCTCTCTGCCCTCCTCCATTCCGTCCACTTCAAGGGAGCAAATGGTTCCATCAATATCAAAACAGTATATCATTATCAACTCCCTACTAAAGAATGGAGGCATACCTCATGTGTGCACTCTATCACCGAGTATTTATCTGAATCAACCCAAATATCTGCAGATGCTTGCCCACCATATAGCATCCTCAGTTTATTGTCTTCTCTCATGCCAGTCAGAATCACGAAGTTGATTCCATTCCTACAGCAGTATTCGGCACAATTTATTATATTCTTGGACTCTCCTGAAGAGGATATTAATATAACTAGATAATTATTATCTGATATGAACTCGTTCAGATATCTCCTATAGGCTTCCTCTACCCCATAATCATTGAAATAACAAGTCAGTCTAGGACCCTCATCGAAAGAGGTACACCTCTTGCACAAGAACTTGGTGTAGTCTATTGCCATATGAGATGCCATAGCATTGCTACCCCCATTGCCTATTATTATGATATCCTTATGATCCTTCACCTGATCCGATAATTTACCCACTTCAGCCTTGTCTATCTTAGAAATGGAGTCAGATATCGAATCAAGATTTCTGCTTGTATTATAGTGGTTGTTCATAATCCCATCCTCTTAACACCTTCATTGTCTATACTGACTGGCAGCACCCTATTCTCTCCGAAAGTATCAATGAGTGAATTGCCCACCTTATACCCTTTATCGGAGAATACCAGAAAATAACCCCCACCTCCAGCACCACACACTCTCCTAGCTAGGACACCAGGCGTACCAAGAATCATCTCGTCCATAACAGCGATCTCTTCATTGGATATCATGCTAGAAGACCTTTTCTTCTCCTCCCAACCGTTATTGATCAGGTTCACGAATGAATCGATGTCTTGCCTCACAATAGCATCTTCCATTTCGTCGACAATACCTAATATTTTATGGAGCCTGTCATTATTCTTGGTCTCTATAGATCCAAGAATCTTGGTGGACGATCTATTTATGCAGGTATTCACAAGGTGCATATTTATTCCCCCCAGAATGCCAGAGGGGAGGTAGTTGATCTTAGGGTCTTTATTGGGCATAAAGTCTAGTCGTTTCAGACCCCCTATCCCACACCCATATGAGTCTTGATAACCCAATAAAGGGTTGAATCTTCTCTCTAAATCCATAGACTTCTTGCAGCAATCATACTGAGATATATCATCTCCAGACATCTCGGTAAGAGCCTTAACCGCCGACACCATGTAGCTTGAAGAGGATGCTAGTCCAGACCCAGAGGAACTTATATCACTAGTCATGGTGATGAAGCAAGGAGAGTCATAGCATTCTCTAACGGATTCTCTTATCACGTCGTTTTTGATATCATCTATGCTTTCACACTCTTCTCTCAAAGAGTAGTTGACTACGTACCTGCCAGATGAAGAGTTGAGACCCATCTTATCTCTATGCACCAGTATATAAGTATACAGATCAATAGGGAAGTTAATTACTGACCCTCTACCATTCTGCTGTATGAATGATTCCAAATCAGTGGAACCACCAGCTATTCCCACCCTCACAGGACACCGATACAGGATCATGATTAGGGGGCTCCGATTGGACCTATGGGTGCTGGACTACTGGGTTTTGATACTGGTAGTTCTTTAAGCCTTAGAGGAGTCTTGGTAAGGTTACCCCATTTGTTTAGGCTCTCTCTATCATCTGCCTGATAAAAGAAGGGCTTGTGGGGGGTTATGATATTGAAATCGTTTTGGAGTCTGCACCAACCAATATCAGTCGCAAAATTTTTATTGTATGCCCAATCCTTTGCCATCGCTAGGACCGCATTTTTATACCGTTCGCTGAGATACAGGATAGCATGTGTAGAGAAAATACCCCTTATCCATGCATAACCCGACCCTATATCATATGCATTATATTTACCATCGCTCTGAGATATGCCTAGATATATCCCGTCAGTATCTTCTGGGATATTTTCTAGAATCGGACGGAAATCCTCAGTCACCACTGAATCGTCTTCTAAGATAAGGACGGGTGCGTCATTAGTTTCTAGGATATCAATATGGGATTGTGCCACACCCCTAAAGATATTCCACCAAGTATCGGCGTTCGAACCGTATTCTGGTGGAGGTTCTGGTGTGGGAGGTGCAACAACCCTGGCTGAGAGTCTCTCGAAGTCCTTAAACTCCAGAGACCCCAACTGGGCATCCATCTCTTCTTTATTTCTCTCTGCGGTGTCGAGGTTGATATAGACACATTTTGTGTCTCTAAGGTCAATGCTATTTCTCATGATAAAAAATCCTTAATCAAACTATCTCTTGTTGCCGATATGATACTTGGGTATCAGCTCCCATTCTTCTTTGTCCCTGTGGGGTATTATCTTGATCTGACCCAAAGATGCCATGGGTTCTTCACATTTATCTATATCCACAACACCAATTAGTTCCCACTCTTCCAACAGGCTGATGATCATATTCCTTCTTGCAATATCACCCTCAGATATATTATTGGGAAGTCCATCCAGACCGAACAGTTCTTTAAAATGAACTATATAGTATTTGCCTTTTTTGTGGAGAATATGACAAGATTGGTACAATTTCTTCTCTTTTCGAGAGGAAACACCCATTCTGGTTAGAGTCTCTTTGACCTTAAGGAAGTCTTCTTCATGTCCTAGACTGACTTCAACTAGGTCTTCTGCCGTTAATCTATTACTCATATTAATATCCTTAAATCTTTCACCCATACTGAAAGGCTTCTGTGGATATTTATAATAGAACAGCCTCTAAGATTGCCCTCCAGTATCCATATCGGATCTGATTCCTTCGATGTCGTCCTTACTCAATATCTTTAAGGCTTCACAGGCCTTCTCATTAGAGTATCCAAAGTATTCCTTTATCAGATCCAAATCATCTGGTACACTCTTTCTATGCCACTTGCTGAATCTGTTTCTGCTTCTGGTAGAATACATCAGATAGTCATAATGCATCTCTTTGTCTATGTGAGAATTCAAGTTCATATTATTAGACTGAATGATAGTGTCTGAAAAGTAAGACATACATTTGTTCACTATGAAAGGAACATACTTCTTCTTCGTGGTATGAAAGTCTTCATCCAATTTCTTCATTGGAGTCTTCTTCCAATTAATTGCTTTCAGATAATCACCCAGCTTCATCTTCTAACCTCGCCCATATTGCTAGAATGGAACTCTCCTCCACAACTTGGTATCCGTTCCATTCACCAAGGGATACCCTCTCCCACAAAACTATATCGCCTATCCTGATATCCTCTTTCACCTCGTCACCGACAGCAACCACCAGCACCTTCATAGGCTCATGGCCGTTGTTTTCAGTGTAGACGATTCCGCTATCGGTGGTCTTTTCCCTATTGATCACGCAATGAACCAACACCTTGTTCCCCACAGGAGAGAAAGTCCCTTTACCCTCCTCGGGGGTGTCGAATCTTGAGATCAACTCTGTTGTGCCTTTTTCTTCATTTGACATTTAGTGTCTCCCCTATTTGAATTTGCATTCCATCATCATTTCTACTAGACAGGCAGTCATATTAATCTCTTGATCTGCAGCGAAGGCTGATTTGTATTGATATTCTGCTAGAATCAAAATTGCAGATGGAATACTCTGGGCCTCCATGGATTCAGACATAGAATTATACATTTTTCTAAAGATCTGGTTTTGATCATTGTCTAGGTTGTCTACCACCCATTTTCGGACCTCCCCGAAATTCTTGGTCTTCATGCTTTTGAGGAGATCTTCTATCTTGACGTTCTCGATGTCAGTAAGGATTCCAACATCAATCGTACCAGACACCGAGTATCGCTGCAATTCGTTAATGACCCTTCTGAAATCTGGGCTGTATCTGAATATCAACTTAGCAATAATTGCTGGATCTTCAACTGGCACACCCTCAGATTCTAGGATGCTTCCAACTCGCTTCATGAACTTAGCACACATCTGGGAGTTGTCTTTTTTAGTGAACTGGAAGTTGATGCAGGTGCATCTGGAGTGAATAGGCTCAATGATCCTGTTCTTAAAATTGCATGTCAGAATAAATCTGCAATTGTTAGCGAATTCTTCAATGAAACCCCTTAATGCTGGTTGCATACTCTGAGCATTTGCATAATCGAATTCGTCTAGGATCACCACCTTCTTGCCACCGCTCAAAGACACTGTGCTGGCAAAATTCCTGATGGTGGTCCTAAGGGTATCGATATTTCCGTCTTCTGAGCAGTTGATCATCAACCAATCGGTATCCAATTCCATACACAATGCTTTTGCCACCGTGGTCTTGCCACAACCAGCAGACCCAGATAACAACAGATTCTGGGACTCCCCAGATTCCACCATATCCATGAATGTTTTCTTGATCTTATCGGGAAGGATACAATCCTCGATACAGTTCGGTCTATATTTCTCCACCCAGAGATACTGCTTCTGGTGGGTATCATTATCAATAATCATAGTCATAAAGTTCTCACTGATTCAAAACGTGGGTATTAGATCCCACTTCCATCTCTACCATTTCATTCATCATAGACCTGAAGTCATATTCAGGCTTCCAACCTAGAACATCTTTTATCTTGGTTGCGTCTCCTTTTAAATGCTCTAATTCTTCTGGTCTGAAGTATTTTGGGTCTATCTTAACATAATCCCTATAATCCATACCCAGTCTATCAAATACACACTCACAACAATCTCTGACACTGTTAGATATACCAGTCGAACATACAAAATCATCTGGTTGGTCATGCTGTAACATCAACCACATTGCTTTAACATAGTCCTTAGCATGTCCCCAGTCTCTAGTCGCATCAAGGTTACCCAATCTAAGCTCATCTGTTAGACCGTTCTTTATTGCCACCGCACCCTTTACTATCTTGCTGGTTACAAAATTGGATCCTCTTCTAGGAGACTCATGATTGAAAAGTATCCCATTAGAGATAAACATATTATAAGAATTGCGATAGTTTCTGCTAATGTTATATGCAAACACCTTGGCACAACCATAAGGACTAACTGGATTCATGGGGGTGGTCTCTCTCTGGAAACCATCCACATCAATCATATTCCCAAACATCTCAGAGGATGATGCTTGGTAGATTTTAGCCTCAGGACATGTCAGTCTGCATGCTTCTAGCAAGTTGAGGATCCCCATGCCCGTAGTTGCAGCAGTGTAGATGGGCATGTCAAAACTTATTCTGACATGAGATTGTGCTGCCAGACTATACACCTCGTCTGGTTTAGATTTCTGCAAGATGGAGATCAAGGAAGATAAATCATTGAGGTCACCATAGTGCAGGGTCAACTTGTCGAAAATACTGTCCAGTCTAGCTGTCTGGTTCTCAGCAACAGAGTTCCTTTTCAATACCCCATGAACCTCGTACCCCTTGCTAAGAAGAAGTTCAGCAAGATAAGAACCGTCTTGACCATTAATGCCCGTAATCAGAGCGGTCTTCTTCAGTCCCCTCTCCTTCTTCCATAACTCTCCACCGTATTTTGCATCGGAGATATTCGTCATTTTCTAGCCTCCCGATAGTTCTCTTCGAACCATTCTATAGTCTTAGTGAGACCGATCTCAATCGGCACGAACTTATAATCACCCATCAATGACAGCAATTTGCTATTATCCGATGGTTTACGCATCTGACCATCCATCTTCTGATTGAACACTATTCTCCCTTTGAAACCCATTCTATAGCAGATTGCCGATGCCAAGGTTGCTATTGATATTTCTTCATTAGGAGAAATGATCAGGGGTTCTGGATCGTCATAATTATCTAGTGCCCATACTGCCGCCTCTGCAACATCCTTTGAATAAATGAATTCCCTATAAGGCCTGCCAGTACCCCAGACCTCTAAATCAGTGCCATTCTCTCTGGCAAGATAGCATTTGTGGATGAGAGATGGGATAACATGCCCAGAGTCCATACTAAAATTGTCGTTAGGTCCATAGATATTACATGGAATAACCGTAACAAAATTGCAGTCGTATTGGTCTCTATATGCTCTGCTCTGTACTTCCAACATTCTCTTTGCATAGGCATAAGCATAATTGGATTGGTGTGGTTCCCCGTCGTGGATCCTATCCGATTGAAGTGGATATTCAGCATCAGCGGGAAACACACATGTTGACATGAAGGATACCACCTTTTCGAGTCTGCATAGTCTAGCAGCCTCTAATAGATTAGTATTCATCAAAGTGTTATCATAGAAGAAATCTGCCAACTTCTCAGAGTTCGCTTTGATTCCACCCACCTTAGCAGCACAATGAATAACATTATCGATCCTGTTCTCTTGGAGGTAATCAACAATATCACCTAGATTGAAAAGATTAAGCTCTTTGCTAGAGGGCTTAAAATCCGATTCAATAGCGGATCCTACTAGACCTCCACCACCTGTCACCATAGTACGCATATCAACATCTCCCGACTTATTAGAAGCACAGTCTATCTGAACCTATGTCGTGCTTACATCCTTCATAATAGATATCAAGACCCAATGAACATGCCAGATAAAACTCAGCACATGCTCCCTGAGATACCTGCCATCCCTTCAACATATAGATTGCACAGCATTCATCACATATAATATCCAGATCTCTTTTCATGATCCTTCTATTCACACTTTTGTGCTTTTTATTGCCATCTGGGTCGAAATCTTCTGCTTCACATCCCAGATCTGCTGTGTCCTCGTAGTTGGTATCCAACGTAGCTGGGTTAACTACTTCCCATCCATTGCCAATAAGAATCTTCTCAGTCCTGTTGAACTCATCATAATTCCAGTTGGGTTTCCCTCTCATGGGACCAGCAATATATATCTTGCTATGGGGATCCATTATTCTGCACCAGAGTAGGAAGAATCTGGTTCCATGGCGACCCAGTATCTGAGACCCACATTCTTGTTGCTGAATCTGGCAACGGCAGTCTCACAAATGTCGACATCATATTCGCCTGGGAGCATCTTCATATTTTCTACCTTGAAGTAGAAATTGAATTCAGCACCATCTGGGTTGTTACCAACCTCGAAGGTGTAACTATTGGAAGATGAATCCTTGCGGTCATGGATAGTAAGAATGGAGGAGTCCCCCATAGAAGAAATCTTCAGATCTGGCAATTGCAAGACAGACGATGCCCTATGGATTTCCTTAAAATCATCTTCATTGATGGTGCAACTCACTGCCACATTCGGCATATTGATTTCCTTGGTGACGGTTGTGAGCAGCTTCGGTTCAGAATAATAGTATCGAACCGTAGCACCGTTGTCACCTTCGATGGTCATATACTTCTCATCGAACTCGAATTTAGGCGAGTCAAATAGAGAGATAGTACCCAGTAATTTGTTCAGGTCCCAGATTCCGAATTCTGTGTCGAAATCTTCTCCTAGATCTGCTTCTGCCAATACATTCTTATAATTAGAGATGGTCCTGATTTTATTACCAGGCTTCACTAAAATATTAGAATTGATTGAAGCAAAATTCTTTAGGATCTCTAGAGTATTTCTAGAGATTTGCATTTTGGTAGCAGTTGTCATCACGTTTCTCCATAATATAGGTTCTGCTATTCAGTGTCATAGTGTTCTAAATATTGTCCATGTTCTTTAAAGAACTGTTTGTCGTTATGTCTTCTCTTCCTTCGATCATGCTTTTTAGTACCCCTATCTTCTTGATACATATCATCTTCATGAATCTTGTTGGTGCACTGCTTGATCTTGTTGTCTTTGCTATTATTACTAGGCATCGATCTTATTCTGGAATTGATCCATCTCCTTCAAAATGCTCATTAGTCTGTTGCTAGTGAGATAATTCATCATTTTGCCATCGTCTTTCCAGTCTGCCAGAGCAGACATTTCTTCCCTGAATTTATTTATAATCAGTTCTTTGTGTTCGCTATCTATGGAGGACAAATCAATTAGATTCTTATTCCTCTGGAAGTTAACCCCATACTCACTATCAAGGATGGACCCGTCTTCTACTTTAGACAAGATAGCATTAAATCTCTTAGAATTCATAATCTTCTGCTTCTTACCCTCGACTACAAAAGTATCGGAATCTGACAGCACATTTGGAACGCCGTCGGATGAATCCCCCTTGATAATATGCTCCATCAGGTGTGAAGCGGGATTTTCACAAACTAGCATATCTTTATGTGCTGGACTATATTGGTGAACACCCTCATAAGATTGTAGTTGTTGAAAGTCCTTGTCTGAGGATACGATCATAATCTCCTCATGATCATGATGCTCTGATACAATAGCATGGATCAAATCATCTGCCTCCATGGAGGGGACTTCCATAGACACATACGGAAAGTTCTCATCTACTTCCTTCTTGACAATATCAAAGAATTTATAGATTTTTCCCCACTGAATATTGCTGGAACCTTGCTTAGTCTTCCTAGCGGCCTTGTAATGAGGAAAATAAGAAGTTCTCCAATAATTATGGGAGTCATAGCACAAAACCATGTCTCCATAATCTTTAAATCTATTGTTGAAATACATGATTCCCTTGAGAAGGGAGTGTCTAACATCATTCACTGTTAGACTGTCAGTCTTCTTGCCATAGATGGCAAATACATTAGAAATCATTGTCTGATTAGCGTCTAGCAAGATCATATTAAAATGCCCTCAAAATGATGCAATTCTTGTTAATTCTGGGTCTGACAGGCTTCTTTACCGTCTTGATATTTTCAACATGCTCTATTGCATGCTTCTTGTTAAGTCTGCCTATCATTCGAATGGTATGCTTGGGATTCCTGCATTTTTTCACGAAAGACTTAGCAGGATCGAAATGAGTGATCGATGCACCTTTCACAGAAAGACCACCATTGTTGTCGAACGACTTGTAGATGCATATAAGTCTACTAGTTTCATTGTATACGAACAGGGTGGTACAACCCAGTATCTCTGTGGGGTCTATTGAATCAACACCGAATTCGTCGCTGCTCTTCTTGAAGGGGAGTCTCTTCACAGCAGACTCAGGATTAGTCTTTCGTGAAGGTCTCTTGGGTTTTACCTTCTTTAAATGCTGATTGGTCTCTTTTACCATCACGTCTAGAAATTCTACGAATTTATGAAGATGAGACTTACGCATGAAATCGTAGGCTTCTGCTAGTTGATCGTCTTCGTTATTATAAGCAGAAGATACTTCATTATAGACAGGCTTGATCTCCTTGAGAATCGCCATCGTCTGGGTTGACTTGACCTTGTTGTCAGACAACCACTTTCCAATACTGAACCATTCCTTCTTCTTGATTTTGGAATTTCCAGTGAAGATGTCTATCGCTCTATTGATCTCGTCCATATACTCGGACAACTGGTCATCCATCCTTTCCTTAATGGGCACAGTCTTCTTGCTTCTCTTAGCACTAGCCTTAGCAACTGCTGAAGATCGCTTGCTTTCATCTTTGATCTGGTTCAATAGCATCTTGAGGAGATTAATCAGCTTATAGTCTTCAGGACACCCAGTCTCTAGAATCCTACATAAACCGCCAGCACCCTCATACATTCTCTTCTTACCGCTATTATATTCTTTGGGATCTAATCCTTGACCCTTTAGATAGTTGTTGATCCAAGATTTTTGCTGCTTGATATTAGAATGAAGCCTATACCAATACATATTTTTTAACCATGCCCACTCCCTGTCGCTCTCGCTATTAAGCTTGCTCCAGTCTGTAAGTGGTTCATCAACACCATGCAGTTTTAGTCTTTTGAATTTCATAATACCATTATACCATAGAGGCTGAAATGCGTCAACCCCCCTTCCTGAATACGAACACTGGCTCGTACTTGTAGTATTTTTCCCCTATCAGGCAAAAATTCTTTACATGTGGCTTCCCATCTTCAGTCAACCTATTAGAGCCAGGCATACCAACCTGAGCCATTTTAAAAGTCATAACATATTCCATGCCCAAAGACTCCAGTATATCAACCGAGTCTTGCTCTAGGGGCAAATATTCTTTGTTAGCCATCCTGAGGTCGGCTATGTTCCACAAAAGATATCTATCCTCCTTCAGGAACTCATAGCACGTCTCAAGTGTGGGTCTCAAAAATCCTTCTTTCCATGATTCATAAGACGACCCGTACTTTTTGTACGATTGCTTAGGATCTTCGCTATATGCCTCTCTGTTGAAATAAGGCGGCGAAGTGAATATGAGGTCGATTCTTCCTCTATATTTTCTGAAATCGGGGTTATCCCCAATCTCTTCTGAGCATTCATTAAAAATCTCATAAGAATTGGTATGGGAAAAGAAAGGATTTCCCCTATAAGTCTTGGTATTGTAAAAATCAGCGAGATCAGCATACTTGCTGTTATTAAAATCATTGTAGAAGTTATCAGGATTAGGGTCAGTACCAACATAATGAACCCTGCGATCATCCCTGACAGACATAGCACCGAGTATCCTACCACCCCAACCAGAAGAAGGGTCGTATATATTAATAACGTCTTGATTTTTGATATGATTTGTGAATCTCTCATATAGATATTTAGCAGTCATGGGAGGGAAGTTGACAGCAGGTTGGATATAACCAATCCTGAAGGGAATAAATCCTTTGGGGAAGATACTCCTCCCTTTTTCATATAGTCTTATTCTATAGAGTCGTCTGGCATCAAGGCTAGACAGATCAATATTAGAAGTATGGCGATGTTGTAAAATTCCTCGATCATTGTAATATTCTACCTCTTCTTTCGTCAAGTGCAACAAATCAGTCTCATCCAACTGAAAATAACCAGCATTCATTCCAGTGGGGGGTTTTACCTCTTCTAGGATGAAATCGTGGTTCTTAAATATCTTTTCATTATTTATAAAGGCTTCCATCCATTCTTTAGCATTGGATACAGATACTAAACCAGACTTCTTGTCATTCTTCTTGATCGACTGTGCGTGAAGGTAGAAGCCGTCCCTCCTGAAGTGCCTATGTGATCTTTTGACAACACTGTCTAGGTATTGATCGTCATTAAACAAGTCATAAACAGAATGACCATCATCCTTATCAGACCTATTGATTCTGGTCTTATACATGTTGTCAAACCACTGGTCTGCTTCTACACCCAGACCCGAAGTGTTCAATATCGTGTCATCCTCTTGGTCCTCCAAGGCATCAGTGTAGATAAACTTATTGATGGAGTATTCGCTCATTTTGTTGAATTGTGATGTGATCTCCTGCTCCGATTTACCACCAGATCTAGGGGGTATGTTATAATCGTCCCATATCCTGAGGATTTCCTTCCTCATCTCTTTCACCCATTCTACGAATTCTTCATCACTAAGGCTAACCAATTCCTCATAGGTGATATTGACATGCGATTTTAAGATATGGGTATTCTTCTCGTAAAATTTATTAGGCATCTTTATGCATCCTAAAGGTCATGCTGCTGAAATTGCCCTTCTTGGTGAAATGAAGGTTATTGTCGAATTTATCGATTAGTTGATCAGTTTTATGGGTAATTACGAACACATTAGCCTTCTTCCCTAGACTACCTAAAATCTTAAGGAATTCTTCAGTTCCGACTGCATCTAGGCTAGAATCAAAAACCTCGTCCAGTAGCAATAGATTGCAGTTCACACTGTTTTTCAATCTAGCGATTTCTCTCCATGCCAATAGCAGAGAAAGGTCTATCCTAAGTCTTTCCCCCTCGCTGAAGTTATGATAACTGAAGTCATCTCTGAACCTACTCTTGATAGTTTCATCGAAATTCTCATCGAGGGTGAATTGACAAAAAAAGTCCATAGAGGAAAGGTATTGGTTGATTAGTCTATTCATCACTGGTAGATAATACCCTATTATCTTTGATTTGATACCAGTATCTCTCATCAGACCACCCACTATTTCTAAATCAGTCCTGTCCTCTACTAATCCCCGCATTTTGTCATCGAACTTTTTATATTCTTTACTAGTAGACGTTAGCATTTCCTCTTCTTTTTCCAACTCTCCCACATCAGACTCCAATGCCTCTATGCTGTTCTGCATCTTATCAACATAAATGTCACATGCCTTAAGTGTGCTCTTTTTGTCTGATATCTCAGACTCTAGGTCAGAGACCAAATTGTTAACTCTATTGATTCTGCTGACTTCCTCTTCTATAGATGATATATTATCTGATATGGAATCTATAGCCTTTTCTATCTCGTCTAGTTTCTCCCCCTTGAGGGATACCTGCTTGCTTTTATGGTCGCTAGTAATATCCTGATGACAAGAGGGACAACTGTCGTTCTCTTTGTAAAAGTCTATCTCTTTCTTGATCTTCTTTATATTTTTCTTCAACTGGTTATCAACTGACTCCATTTTGTTTAGTCGGTTGAAAGACTTATCGGAATCCTGAATAGAGGACAGATGATCAGAAATCTCAGATCTGATTTTATTGATCTCTCCTTCTATAGACTCTATCTGGGATTTGGTGTTGTCTATCTCTTCTTGATAACCTTCAGACGATTCCTTAGATTTCCTTTTGATTCTCTCTATCAGCCTCTCGTGATTCTCTATCTTGTTTTTAAGGATACCAGTCTTATTGGATAGGATCGCTATCTGATCTTTGTTGACAGAGCATCTAGCCTTTATTAGATTGTTCATAATCGAAAATATATTAATATCCAAGAGATCTTCTACAATTATCTTCCTGTCCTTATTAGGCAACTTCATGAATGGTATATAACTGGAAGATCCTAATAATACCACCTGACAAAAGGCCTTATAAGACATCTTGAGTATCTGTTCTTCCAGTACATTTTGATAATCTTTGACAGTAGCATTTTGGGGCATCATTGATCCATCTTTGAAGATCTCAAAGACCTTGGGTTTAATGCCCCTTCTTACCTTATAGTCGTGTCTATTGATGGTGAACTCTATCTCTACCAAACATTCGTTATCGTTGACACTGTTAACCAGATTTTTAATATTAATACCCCTGAAGGATTTACCATACAAGGCAAAGGTAATAGCATCTAACATCGTAGACTTACCAGAGCCATTGTCACCAGATATCAAGGTGGTGTCGTATCTGTCTAGATACACCTCATTGAAGTTATTACCAGTGGATAAAAAATTCTTCCACCGTATCTCTCTAAAAATCAACATTTATGCCCCTTCGACCAAGTAATGGTCTCTTATTTGGGATATCACATTATCAGTATAGTCTTCAGTCTGGGACTCCGACATACCAGTGTAGTCTTTATCCATCCTGCTCTCGTAGAATTCTCTCACATCAATACCATCAAACATTGATGCTTCTCTGTTAACCGTTGATTTAGAAGAGATCTCACCAGAGATCAAGTTGACAAGTCTATCAACGTCAATATTCCCATTAGTATTGGAATTAACATAACACTCGCTAATGTAAGTATACATGCTATCTCTGTCTGAATCATTCTTCTTGATAGCCTCTAGTATTAAATCTTCAGATATGAATAATGGCTTGCTATCATTGTAGTTATTATTACATACATCTAGATTGGGTATCATACCCTCAAATAGGTTTATACATGTATCCAATACCTCGTCCAAACACAAGAACATCTCTGGGATATAAATTCTTTTTCCAGCAGAATCATCTAGACTCCTCTCCAACCATTGGTTGGCAGCAGTATAATAAGGCTCTTGAATCATAGATATAATGTGTCTAGAAAGAGAACAAACCTTCTCTGCCGCTATTGGGTTGTTTTTATAAGGCATGGCAGACGATCCTATCTGGTTGGTGTCCTTGGTGATAATCATCTCACCCCTAGAGCAAAGCAACCTAATATCACCACACATTTTATATGCCGCAGAGGCGGCTAGTCCTAAAGAGGATACAAGGGATGCATCTAGAATTCTAGGTAGGGTTTGACCACATATCTTTATCAAATTCTCCCTTTTACATTCCATCCTATCACATATAGCATATTCAAGATCAGACAATCTAGACTCATCACCTTCAAACATCTCCAAGAAGGAGTACAGTGTGCCAGTCGTTCCTTTGATTCCCCTCATCTTGAGGTTATCAGTCTTAATGCCCATATCCTCAATGGCGATTACAAAATCCTGCGCCCACATACATGCTCTTTTACCAACCGTGGTGGGTTGGGCAGTCTGCAGATGAGTCATACCGACTACTGGCACTCCCTTCCAAGAAGAAGCAAAACTGCCTATAGACGATATCACCTTGGCGGTTTTGCCCAGTATCCTTATCATAGAATCTCTTAAAGCACAATATTCTTGGTTATCTACCACGAATTGACTTGTAGCACCCATATGGATATAAGGCTTAGACCCTTCCACCAAGTCGCTGAAAGCGAACAAGTTGGCAACCACATCATGTTTGGTTGTTTTTTCGTGATTAGATATAGAGTCGTGGTCAATATTGTCGATATTGTCTACTAACTTGTCTATGATCTTCTGGGGAATATCAATTCCCACATCCCTCTGACTTTGTGCAAGACAACACCATAACTTTCTCCAAGTCGAAATCTTATAATGGTCAGACCATATATAAGACATTTCTTTAGAGGCATACCTAGTCATGAATGGTGAGGTATAAAAAGGTGTCACACTGTTGCTCATAATAAATCTCCTAGACTTTCACTCAATAGGACGAGTGAGACTCGAACTCACGAAAACATCGTTATAAGCGATGCTGCTGATGCCATCCGCTTCCGTCCCATAAATCATATATCTATCATGGTCTTTTTATTAGACACATGACCGTTATCGTTTATATTCAGGTAGTTGGATTTTTGTCTGTCATCATCATGACCAAGCCTAATGCCGATTTTATCGATGCCTATGCTTCTAAAAAAATCAACCTCTTCTGATATACAATGACCCATCACACTCTTTATCTTAGACAGTGCCTCTTCTTGGTCTGTACCCAATGGCATATCTATATGTATTCTATATTTGCTCATATTAAACCTTCATAGATTCCATGTATAATTCATGGATCAGATCCTTAATCTTGGTGGAATCTTCTAGATCCTTGATCCCATCTACTTCTTCATAAATCAGTTCCAAGGTGGTCTTGGTAACATCTGCCTTACTGGAATTATCCTCACCTATCTCTATACTGTCTTCTATCACGGTTAGATCGTATACACCACTATTATACAAGCAATCGATCACCCTGTCAAGTATATAGGGCTGAGTCTTGTTGTTCACATATATCTTAACGTAGGTGTCTTTGTATTGAGGATGCTTCTTAGAAATGAACTTGGTATAATCCCTCTTAGAGTCATCATACATGATGTTGTGGAACATCTTTCTGTCATTTTCAATGAATTCAAGCTCTCTGGTTTCAGTATCTAAAATCCAGAATCCTTTAACCTCGTTGACACTTGCGAAGGTCATCTGGTATGGTGCTCCCAGATAGATAATATTCTTGTCTTCTTGCTTGCAATGGAAATGCCCAGTGAGAACTTGTTCAAATCTCTCGAAAATTCTGGGGTCTGTACCACCATCATATTTAATGCCTCTTAGGACCTCATACCCGTCTAATTCCAGATGACCTATCAACCACTCAGCCTTAGTGCTATCTATGAATTTCATGCTATCGTCGTGGTTCTCTTTGTTAATCCAAGGAAGCATCGCTACCTCAAACCCCTCTAGATCGATCACTGTGGGCTTCTCATAGAGATGAAAATTGTCATACCTATCACCGAACAACTCTTTAATAGAGTTGAGATCATTAGTATTCTTGTAATAGGTGTCGTGATTACCCAAGATGCAATGCACTGTGACACCCATCTCTTTTAGAGGCTCCATGAAGTTCTCTCTGACACATGAAAGTGTATTGAAGTTCACGAACTTCCTTCTGTCCAACAGATCACCAGCATGGATAACTGTATCGATATCATATCTTCGCAAAGCAGGAAAGAAATCCTCTTTGAAAAACTCCACGAAGTGATCTAAGAACAGTTGGGAATCATTTCTGATGCCGAAGTGTGTATCCGTTACGATTGCTACCTTCATCAACTATCTTCCATGATAAAATCTAAAGTACCACCACTGCCGTTAGACTTCTTGGTCTTTTTCTTGGAAGCCTTCTTCTTAGTCTTCTTCTTGGATTTTCCAGCTGGTTCAAACTTACTAACATCGTTATCTGACAGTCTGAACTGCTTCTGGACACTCAGCTTCTCATGTGGATCCCTATCATCCCACTTCATATAATTTCTAAGATCTGGGTCTTGTTCCACTAGTTTGTACTTTATATACATCTGCTTCTTTTCTTTTTGAATCCTTCTCAAAAAAGCATAATACATCATCTGCGTGAAGTAGGCAAAGGGATTTTTGCCTTCCTTCTTGAAGTTATGTGCATAAAGTATGCAATTCTCGATTGCATCACCTACCATCTCTTCTCTGAAGTCATAATTGATGAAGCAGGCCCTTCTGGACAAACCTTCTGCCATCTTGAGGAAGCATTCCCCAATATAGTCTGGAATCGGTGGTCTAGGCTCTCCACAATCATCAGCCTCTACCACTCCATCCTTCCATACACACAAGGCATCGTAGAACTCCTTGTTGTCCACGTAGTGTGCTGGATTCTTCTTGTACTTTTTCTTTTTGCTCATGCTGAAATCTCCATCGTTTAATACATTGTACCATACTTAGACTGCCTTGTCAATATATATCTTGACAAATTCTTGCAGGCTTCGATAAATACAGTGTCTTGGTTGCCAAAAGAAAAGAAACGTCACAACTCATCGAAGTAGTCTGACGTGTAAGGCGACCAATCATCCAAATCATTACCATAATCTTCCCTACTCTTGTCGATGTCTTCCTCAGACCATTCTTCGGCGGGATCGTTGAGTTTATTAATGATATTCTCTAGAACGCCGTCCATGATGGTGCGTATGTGTTCTTCATCCACACCTTCCAAACCATGTTCTTCAATCATGGCATCGATGTCGGCATCCAAATCATCAGAAGAAAAAGCAGCATCTTGATTGTCGGTGTACTCGTCATAAGAATCTTCGAGCTTCTTAGCCTTATCATACATATCAAATAGTGCATCGTCAGGCTTGTAGATTATCATAACGAATTTCTTATACAGGCTGATCCTCTCATCAGAAGAATATTCTGCCCACTTATTGAGCATAACAAATTCTTTTTGGACCCCACCTAGCATATCGCCCATGACCATGCCTTTGATCACCATGGGCCTATCTATCATCAATTTGTTTTCATTGGATCCTATGATTTTGGCAATTATCTTGTCACCAGTAGTGAGCTTGATTACTCTGTAGCCCTTGTCTTTTCTGGAGTTCGTTTTCATAGAAACCTCCTTCATTAAATATTTATAATCACTTTTCTGTAAGAAAATCTCTCGGAGTCGTATATTTTAATTCTCTCTTCATAATGCCTAAAGGTATGATTTTTATATTTTTTCCAACATATCTCATCTGATATATCATACAGTCTAGCCTTGTCTTTTTGGTCCGATTTCCTAAGCTGTCTTCCTATACTCTGTAGCACTCTGATTCTGCTCTTAGAAGGGGAGGCGAACACGATATTGTGCAGTTTTCTAATAGAGATGCCAGTGGAGAAGGTCCCATAGGAGGCAACAATGACAGCATTATCTTCCCCCTCTACAATCTTTCTTATCTCTTCTCTCACATCGGTATCAGTCCCCCCATAGACAAAAAATACTTTCTTGTCATTACATCGTTCTTCTATCATTTTATGGAGAGGCTTCCCATGCTTTTCTACATACTGGAATAGAACCAGCGTGTTGCCTTTCAGACTCTCTACAAGATCTGAGATAAACTCATTTCGTTTGCCATATGATACTATCTCATCTATCTCTTCCTGATAGGTCACTCTTTTCACCCTTTTCCTCATCTCGTCAGGGTATTTGAGTAGAATGCAGTCTATCTCGAATTCAGATAATATGTTCTTTTTGATTAGATCTTCAGTAGAAGTGACTTTATATACTGGACCGAAAGCACCTTCTATCACTAACTTGTGTACTTTAGTACCATCCAATGTTCCAGTAGTCCCTATCCTATATTTACAATCAACCATCTTAGACATAATAGTGGTCAAGGATTTGGACTTAAATAGATGGCATTCGTCTCCGAAGACGGCTCCATAAGAGGAGAAATATTTAGTATCCATCTTATAGATGCTTTGCCAAGTAGAGATAATGACCCTCTTATCAATGTGACTTTTGTCCTTACCCGCCATGACCTTGTGGCAGTTATTAGTTACCGACCACCCATTATTCCCAGAATACTCCTCAAAATCAGAGTACATCTGTGTGACCAGAGAGGTAGTAGGGACTATGATAAGCACTTTTTTGTCTTCAGGTATGATATCCAAATAATATCTCATCAGAGCATATATTATTAGACTTTTACCAGAACCAGTGGGTGATAAAAGGAGACCTCTATCATTATTGATCATGTGTCTAACTGCTTCTATCTGGTGATCGTGTGCTTTGATATCTGATCCGCTAGCAGCTGGTTTAAGATGTGTATCCATGAACGATCTTATATGATCAAAATCTATGTCTGGTTTTTTATTGGTGGGGTCATATCCATCAATCTCATAACCCCTATCCAAACAGAATCTGACTAGGTAGTCATAAAGTCCGACTGGCAGTTCTTGCGTGTTGAGGTTAAACAGTCTGATTGAACCGTCCCACCCTCTTCTTTTATAAGAGGGCATATATTGAGCGCCTGGTATTACAAAGGTGAAAAATTGAGACAGTTCCTTCAGTATGCCTCTTTCCTCACACTTTATCTTCAGATTCACATCATTTTTATGCCCTACTGTAATCAAGAGTCAGAATCCACCATTTGTAAATTTTCTCCACTCGATAGCATTTCTAATCTTCCAATGTCTGCCATTAATTTCTTTCAGTATCTCTTCTAGATAGCCCAAGATGACTTCATGATAAGATATTCTATCTTGCAAAAGTCTGAGATCCTTGTCAGAGTTGATATATATGTCTATATCTTTCTTGAGAATATTGAGTTGGAAAGGTTCCCATCCATATTTATCTAGTGCTTCCTTATCCATTTTCCCGCTATAATATTCCCACTTTAGTCTGAACATTTCGCTCTTATCTGCTATAAGCTTTCTCAGCACCAACTTCTCGTCTTGAAGAAGGTTGAGATACTTGTTATGAAGCTGAGGCAATTTGATGGATTCTATATCAAGCTCTGTGCCATCTATCTGAGAATCTCTTTCATACATATTTTTTATTTGATCTAATTGCATAGATATGGATCTCCCATTAACGGTTAAAAATCTATTATACCATTAAGGCTGATTCTTGTCAATATTGGTTTAGAGCTTGTTGATATGGAAGGAATCGAAAGATAATGTCACCTCTGAGGTTATAGAGTCTAAAGCCTCTACACTACTATCTAGTTCTATCCCACCCAAAGACTTGGGCCAGCAGTTCTTGAAAACTATCTCTGTGTTAGCATTCATTCCGCTGGTTAGCAATATCAGGGTAGCATCAGAGAAATGATCCCCCACATTCTCAATATGTCCCTCAAAGGATTCAAAATTAGATATCTCTTTCATCCAGTCATGTAATTGTTTCCAATTCACAAGATCTTCATCTACAATAAACCTCACAGTAAGATCACCATATTCTGGTTTGGAATTGGGGTGCTTAGCAGATGAGAAGAAGGTCTCTTGCTCAAATTCCCCGATATCTACACTAGGTAGATTTACACCTTGACAGAAATATGTAACCGCTGGGACCCTTCCTATCTGAAATCTGAAAAAAGTGGGATTCAGATAGTTGGTGTTGGAAGGTTGTCTATCTAACGGACTAGGACTGAGGTGGTGTGGTACACCCAGAAGATCAGATCCAGTTATTCCGTCGTTAATAGCCATCACCCGTTAGTGAGACCAATTATTACTGTAGCATTGGTCCCAGTAGACCTAACCTGGCTGCACGTGATCGGTAGAACAGTACCACTCAAGACGTTGTTGAAAGCAGTAGTAACTCCCTGAACATCATTAACCGTAATATTGCAGGTCGTACCAGTCGCTCCAGCTACATATAAGGCCTGGAAATTCTGGTTAATATAATTGGAATCACTCTTGGTGATTGTGTATAGTCTTCTGAAAGATTCAGGCATTTCTTGTTCCCCTAGGAATTAAAGTATCTAGTGTTGGACCTCAATAATATTTATACAAAAAAGGGGTCCCCCCTAGAGGGGACCCCGATTTCGTAACTTTTACTTACCAGTTATTATCAACCAGTGATACCATGTAGGTTATCAACACGGAAGATTCGGTAGTACTGGTTAACTCTGTTAGCAGCTGTTGCCGATGGGTCTGCCTGTGAAACGTATGGGTTGTTGACTAGACCGTAGCGAGTCTTGAACCCGATCTTGGGCTGGAATGAATTTTCACCAACCGCACGAACCATCTGTAGTGGGACGTATGGGCAGTAGAAGAGACCAGCATCATAAGCATTGGTTCCCTTGTATCCAACAACAACGTAGTCGATGGATGCGTAGGGGTCAACGTAGACCTTGATGCGTCCACCACCGATAGTACCAACGAAGGTATTTCCAGTGTCGTCTACATTAAGGTTTCCAGCGTCTCCACCACTAAGGTTCATCCATCCACCCATTGCAAGGGCAGAAGCAACGTCTGAGGAGCAGATAACAATGTTACCCTTACCACGACGAGTATCCTTAGCGATTTGGTTTGCTTCTCTCTCGATTTGGAAGAGAAGACCACGGAACTTCTCAGCACTCCAACGACCGTCAGAGTCTGCTCTAACGTCATAGATACCACCGCGACCAGTTGAGGTATTGGTAGGATGCCATGCTGTACCACCAGCTATCTTGTGGTGGAGATCATTCTGCTGAGCACCAAGCTTAGCACCCTTGGTGATAGTACGGATGACTTCGCGGTTGATCTCGAAGAGAATTTCGTTGCTAAGGATATTAGCAAGTTCAGTCTCTGCATCAAGACCATGAACAGCCTTGAGATCCTGAGCGAGTTCAGTCGTGTACTCTGCCTTGAGGGCACGAGTCTTAGCGGTGACTGAAGTACGATCGATGGTGAATGCCATTTCCCCGAATGGGTTACTAGCCTCTACATCTCCCAATGCTTCAGCCGTAGCTGTATCCATTCCATGGAATACGTCAAGTGCTGCGAAGGTAGCACCACCGACCTGAGATTGAACGGAATCAGAATCATTTAGTGGGTCTGTACCTTCACCTTCGGAAGTGGAACCAGCACCATCTTGCATGGAGAACTGAGTGGCTGCCTTATCGAATAGTGCTTCTTGACCACCTTGGTCTGCGTACTTAGCCTTCATTGCGAAGATAAGTCCAGTAGGACCAGTCATGGGCTGAACACCACAGATGTCGTATGCCATTAGGTTAGGCATAGCACGACGAACCATTGAGATCATGATTGGATCCCACGTTCTCACACCACCACTTCCGTCGCCAATGTTATTAGAAGGTGCTGCTTCTGCGAGCATTGCCTGCTCTTGGTTTTCAAGAAGAATCGCAGTAACGTTCTTCTTGTAGTAATCTTCGATTGGGGCGGCATCATCATGATTGAGGACTGGTGCCCATTTCTCTTTAAGCATCTCAGCGACAGCCGAAGTATCGTGAGGGTTGTGTCTTTCATTTAGCATTAGGTTAAACTCCTTACCTATTTTATGAAATTGACCCCAAAAATTGGGGGGGTTGGTTAAAAATTATAGCTTGAAATTTTTAGCTGATCTAGCCATGTACTTGGAATAGTTCTGCATTTCTCTAGTTCTGAAGACCTCAGCCTCTGTCTTGTCGTTGTCTTCATTCAATACTTCTGCATCTCCAGCAGTGTTAGATGATGGAGCCACATTATTGAAGTAGGATTCTTTGAGGATTGCCAATTTCTCTGAGAACTGATCAGTGGTATTAGCCTCTAGGCCTTCTGCTAACTTGGCAAGTTTTTCTGCCTGAGTGTCAGTTAGTCCCTTAGAAACTTCGTTGAAAATGTCATTGCACTGCGACCCAGTTAAGGATGAGTTCAATTCTACATTCTTCTGGATCTGCTCATTGAGCTCACCTTCTAGGTTTGTCAACTTATCCTGCATTTCAGCGACCACATCGTATTTTTCATCTGGCATATCGATGTAGTGTGCTTCAAATAGGCTCTTTAGTCCCATCATGAAGCTTTCTGAAATGTCTGATTTAATGCCTCTATCGATAGCAATCTGATTCTCTCTCATCCACTCTTCAGTGACGTATGCGAGATAATCATTCATTGACTCGATCATTTCTTCTCTGGTGGATTCTGAGATCTGAGATACTTGCCTATTAGCATCTTCTTGGATCTGTCCTGCCACTGCCTTAACTCTAGCCTTGACTGCGATTTCAAAGATGGTCTTAGCCTTGTCTTTAAAACTTTCTGTCAATTCTTCTCCAGAGAATAGTGCTGTCATATCTTCATCATTGTCTTCCGATACGAAGTTGTTTACAATGCTGTCGATATCGATTTCAACACTTTCGTTGCTACCCTTGAGAGTATCCAACTTAGATGAAGCCTTCGAAGGTTTATTCTTGTCATGCTTGAGTTTGCCCTTGGGATTCTTCTTGGCAGCATCGACTGAAGGAGCAGGAACTGCCTCTCCACCGAGTTTGCCAGTGATATCCTCAACTGCAGCCTCTTCTACTGGTTCAGCACTATCTTCTTTGACTGTGTACTTCTTACCTTCATAAGAGAACTCAGCCTTTCCGTCTTTAAGTGCTGATTCGAGAGCGTCTCTTAGACCCTCTTCCATTTCTTTCTTTTTACTGCTGCCTTCGAGGATGCTCTTGGCAGCAGCAATTGGATCTTTATCGTTAGTAGGCATTTTGTGATATCTCCTTGGAAACCCTCTTTTGATAAGGCAATGAAATCATACAGATTTATTCATTGTATATATAAGCCTCAGATTTTCGATAAAAAGTCGACGAAGGCAAAGAGGGCTTTTTTCTCTCTGTCTTCGTTATTGGATGCTCTTTCGATTAGATCCTTGTGACTCTCTATCGTTCTAGCCTCTAGAATACCGTTATTCCATACCCATTCTTTTCCCTCCATAATACCATTAACGTAGGCATCAGGGGCTGAAGGATCGGACACAATATCAACAGTGGAGAGAACGAAGTCGTCTTGTACTTCGTTTACACCACCTTTATTCTTTTTAAGTGAACCCATTCCTCTCGATGAGACACCAATATTAGCACCTTCATCAATGAGATTCTTTACTATTTTACCCATGGGTGTATCCATAACCTTAGCACGACCATAAATGTCGTCACCATCTTCCCACATTTCTGTGATTAGATGGGAAACTCTGTCTAGGTTTACGGTTGGTCCCTCTGGGTGACCCAATTCTCCCAAAGCACGTCTTTTGTCCACATACTCTTTATTATATCTTTTGACTTCCTTCATCAGGATGTCTTTGGGATATGATCTGCCGTTCTTATTCTTTTTATTAGACTGCATGAAGATTCCCTCAATGAAATAATTGCGGGATCCATCTTCCTGTTCTTCTGCAAGCAATTTAATGCCGTCTAAATTTGATTCTGTCATTAATAGCATTATTCGCCTTTCTCAGGAGTGTTGGCAGGGTCTTTCTTCCATTCTCTCTCAACTTCATTGAAGAAATCGTCCTTCTTACCGTCTTCTAACTCGTTAGGACTATCCACGCCATGCTTCTTTAAGATCTTGTCAAATAGTGCTTGGAACGCTTTCTGCTCGGGACTCTTTTCTTCTACTACAATCTCTTGGAAAGATCTTCCAACAGACATAGGAGCAGATTCCCTTAGGATTTCTCCAGCATTGATGTATAGTGCCTCTCTAATGCTTTCATTAGCACCGATGGCATCTTCTTCCATAATGTGATCTACTATTTTCTTTGCAATATCGTTACTCATTTTGAGATCCTCTTAAGGTATTATACATTTGATAATGAGAATTCTAGAACAGACATAAATTCTGACTTACTTTTATTTATGAGGCTTACAAATTTAGACCTATTCTCCGAATCCAAAGCCTCATATAGACTGCACATTCTTGCGGCCTCTCTAGGTTGAAGTGTGGTGGTATCTCCATCTCCGAAGACTATATTTTCTGCTAGGTTTGAATCTCTAGCAGATATCACTGAATCCATCACATCTTCATCTTTAGGATCATCTTCTTTGGAAGATTCTTCTTCGTCTTTCTTGGGCATATGGGATTCTTGCCACTTTTCAAAATGGTTGCTATTAATAAATTTAATAGCCTCTTCCTCTGCTCTAACTGGGCCTGGAAACATTTCCCATCGTGCATCGTTTATATAGACTGATACTGGTTTATTCTTGCCTACACCTAGAGTCTTGATAGTGATCGTGGAGTCTTTCTCTTCGATTGATTTAAGAAAGAATTCTCTATCTAATTCAGGATCTAAGGCTGGGTCTTCATCCTGCTCAATCATCATACTTTTTCCAGCCTTAAACTCAGCAATCTTCATGGCCTCAGATGCTTTGTTCATCAGGATTTCGTTAATTGATTCTTTTAAAGGATCTTTCATCTTTCTAATACCCCTCGTTTCCGTCGTCTGTGATTATTCCTTCTTCCCTCTCCTTAGCGATTTGGGAATCCAGCTCTTCTATTTCCCTCTCTGACTGTCTGAGTATATTCTTTCTCACCCAGTCCACGGAGTAGTATTTACCAATATAATCATTGACATCTCTTAGGATGCTCATTCTCTCATTCAATATCTCGTAGTCTTTTAATTCGGCAAAGTGGTTGTCTCTAGCATAATCGAATTTTATACTCTCAGACACCTTATTCCACTCATCTTCTGTCATCACTCCCTTAAGGATACACTGGGTCTTAAGAAGAGTCTTGAACACATCATTGAACTTACTTCTAAGTCTATCAATGAATTTCATGAATTTTACTTCGTCTCTGTTAATCTCAGAGGCTCTTCCCATGCCATATGCCACATCCTGCTCTAGTCTAGACTTGGGTACTCCCAAAGACTGGAATAATCTCTTTTGGAAATAGAATACATCATCCATCTCACCTAGATTTTGTCCTCCGTCTAGAGTAGATATCTCTGTACCTTTACCACCTTCTCTTCTTGGTAACCAGAAGTCTTCCAACATGCTCAAATGCCGCTTGTCATCTCTAATAGCACCCGTCTTGGCATCATATACCAGCTTATTGCGGTACTTGTTCATAATGCTTTTGACATACTGTTCTGCTTTGGTCTTGGGTAAAGAACCCACATCAATATAGAATATTCTTCTCTCTGGAGCACGAGATATTCTATAAATGACTACCGCATCTTCGATCATTCTGAGTTGATTGAGAGGTTTAATCGCCTTATGGAGATAACTTGTCACCCTCTTCGATCCAGCATCAAAAAGACCAGAGGTAGCATAACAAACAGCCTCGGGGGCTATCCTGACTCCACCAGACGATCTCTCTTCTGGTTTCTCTTTATAAAGGAAGAACTCGTCTGAACCCACTACGGTTTCTACACCGTTTTTGGTCTCTTTCTTGACTTCAACTATTTTTCTTATCTTGGTGGGGTCCACGTATTTAATGTCCAAGACACCATTCTTGGTTTTTTTAGGATCAACCACCATATGATAGTATAACTTACCGTCTACATACCACCTTCTGAAAATCTCAAATCCTTTATTTTCGAAGTTCAGAAGAGAGTACACACTGTCATATTCTTCGGTAATCCGTTTTTTGATATTGTCAGATAAATCTACCATCTCTAGGTTGATGTCTACATTTCTTCTATCTTCCACATGAACTATGGATTCATTGCATATATCTTCGATGGCAGACTCTACCTCTGGGTGAGTCGCCATTTCTCTATATTTCTTGATATAGTCGATGTCAGTCTTCTCACTGCCATCCATATCCATATAAGTACCGAAGTATCCAGCACCACTATCAATGATGGTAGACCCTTCGTAATCTATATCAGGTTTAACAAAGGTTCCCACCTGATCTGCCTTTGTGGACAGATCGGTGGTACTTGTAGACTTCTTCTTTCTACCTAGACTAAATCCAAAAAATTCTATCGGCATAAAATATAGTCCTTATGATATCAGATATCAACTGCCAGGCGCAGCAGCAATACCAGTACCAACATTCACATCAGTGTCTTGGGTAATAAAGTAAGTATATTGCAGAGTAACTGTGAACTCCATTAGATCAGTGGCATCTGTAGATACATCAACTGATGAAACTTCTGAAGGCCAGCAGTGGAAGAATTGGTAAGACTTAATTGCATCACCAGTTCTGTCAAGCTGATCTATTCTCCAGTCTGGAAACAGAGGTCCACTCAGATTATGCTCTGAAGTAGAAACGTTGGATACTGTCTGGTTGAGATCGTCCATCCATTTCTCGAAAGCATTCCTAAGTTCAAAATCTCCGTCAGATAAGAAAGTAAGCGTCCATTCAGCGAATTCTCGCTCGCCTGGAAGTTTGATCTTTCTTCCTCTGAAGGGGACCTCAATAGCACCAATTGTGGTAGCAGGAAGTTGAGCAGCCTTGCACAAGAATCCTACCTTGGTGGGTAGGCTAGTGTTGCCTATATTCCCCTGTACTCTGAATAGATGGGGTCTAACCCCGCCTTTTGATAGTGCTGTTTTGAAGCTATCTATGTTCATTTAATTCTAACTCCCTATGGTATTATTAGTTACACCATTATTTATAAGATCAGGCCCCGATTTCTGTGAAATCGACTCCAGTCTTAGTAGCGATGAAGTTAAGCGTGATGAAGTTGATTGATCTCGTAGGCTTGATGAATATATCCGCAACGAATTCGTTGCGATCAACAACCACTGGTGGGTTGTTGGATTCGTCACAGATCACCTTGAAATCGAAAATACCTCTTCTTGCCTGAACATCTCTTAAGAAAGGCTCGACCAGACTCTTAAAGTTAACTCTAGTGAAGGCATCATTCTGCTCGAACAGTTGGAACTTGGAAGCAGTTGAGATTGCCTTCTCTAGAACGATGAACAGTCTTCTGACATTGATTCTGTCAAATGCACTTGGCTTAGACTGAAGTGTCTTATCACCGAACAAGACCGTTCCTTCGCCTGGGAAGGATACCACTGGGTTAACCTGCTGCTGATAGAGGTTATCTCGGTGTGCTTGACGAGGATTAAATGCCAATTTAACTGCTCCTCTGACTTGCCCCCTATTAAGACCAGCAGGTGAGAACCAAGTCTCTGTCTGCTCGTCAGACCTTACACAAATACCAGCAGTATCTGCATTGAGGGGCATCCATCTGAACTTGTCGTTGTACCGATCGTACATCTTCTTCCAACCAGAGTCGAGAACTGCATATGAGCTGTTCTTATTGAGCTGGTTTTCTCTGAAGTCTAACACATTGGTTTCGCAGTCTGCCTCTGTTCTGGGGGTGTCGTTGGCAACGCAGTCATCCTTCTCTGGTGACAAGAATGCCACGCAGTCTTTCCTCTTATCACAGAGGTCCACCAATGCTCCTGCTAGGGTAGAATCGGCATTTCCTCCGATTAGAAGACTGACATCGACTGTTTCTGAGTCCTCGAAGAGACCGTAACCAGCAGTTCCTGATGCCGCGACTGTTCCACCGAACTGACCAGTTCCTCCCACGAGGGATGAAGCGAATCCATTAGTTACCCCATCCGCATTAAGGATATCGAAGGTTCCACCACTAACTGGTAGTTCCGCTCCCCATCTCAGGCTTCCTCCAGTGACAGCAGCATTCACTGTGGAGGCATTTCCAACCGTTACAGGATGCTCTCCCCACCAGATGTACTTAGATGCGTCATTGATCACATCTTTATAGAAGTTGCTATCACCATCGAATTTCTTGGCATTTGATGCTTTGGAGAGACCATTATAGGTTTCAAGGATGGTTCCCTTTGTTCCAGTGAATTCTCCGTCTTCATCAATCACCAAAAGGTTCATCGCATCATGAACAGTCTTTGATCCTGTTCGGTCTTCTGCGAACTGTGTGGTAGCTGGTAGTTGCTGTGGGAACTTGTTGGCATATTGCCATAACTTGTAATTACCAGCACTAACTCCAAAACTGCTCTCAACGGTAGCAAGTACCGCTCGGTTACCAGTTAGATTGCTTGCCCCACCAGTACCCACTAGGTGAGCGGCGGTAAGATCTGCAGTCTTAACTGCTGACATCGCACCAGCGACTGGAGTACCAGAAATGGTGTTCACCTTAATGAATCCTGCTGGTCCAGTTGCAACGATATTTCCTAGGAAGGTTGCTGAACTTACGGTTGCACCCGAAATAGTACCTTGAGCAACAGTCGCACCGATCGCGAACGCGGTGAGACCAGCTGCCTGCCCAACTCCAGCAGTGGTTCCTAATTTGAAACTGAATGTAGTGCCATTGCCACCATCATGCCAAGCAACCTTAAGGGAGTTACCCCGTACGCCTGGATATCTAGCGATCCAGTTGTCACCATTAGTTGCTACTGTATCCTGATATAGGTCGTCGTTGTTGACCAGAGTTCCAGCAGAAGAACCAGCGTTTAGAGCAGTGGCATCATCCACCACTCTGACCACTTTGAGGTTGTTACCGTATCCAAGGAACTGGGCAGCACTGAACCATTCTTCAGCATTGCTGTCGCTGGGTCTACCGAATAGTTGGAACAAATTGTTCTCGCTGTCAACGGTTACAATCTGTGCCACTGGTCCCCATTCGAAGTGACCTGCGAAACCAGCAATGGTCGATGATACTGCTGGCACGATAGATGTGAGGTCTTTTTCCTTGACCACCACGCCAGGACTAACTTGAAATGCCATACGAAATCTCCTTGGGCTGAATTCTTAATCGTGAAGATATTTTTTCTAAAGCGGAAGGCTTTTAATATTGATTTACTGTGGTATTTATAACTTGAGTATCTTCTACCAAGGTGTAGTCCACTTGTAGTCTTCGTCTTCATCATCTTTAAACCAGACAGTGCCCTCATCATCTACCTCATACTTTTCATCTATGCCATCGTTTATAATTCCAAAGGGGGTCAGGTTCTCTTCTATCTCATCTATGGTATCCCCATATATACCTTTTCTCACATCTATATCGGTTAATTCTTTGAAATAGCCTTGAGATGTCAACCACCCAAACAACACTAACGTCATGACCAAATCGTCGTTATGACCAGTATCCGCAGAATAAGAACCCCTTCTGGATATGAAAGTGGATATTTCCTCTATTACGTTATAGTCTTTTATAATGATTTTATCCTCTTCGATCAAGGATTTGAGGGTTGAACAACCTACCCTCTTAACACTAGTGGAAGTTTTGACACCTCTTTTGCTGTTCCCCGATCCAAATCCTGAACTCAGTTCTTGACCCCGATGACCCCTAGTTGAGGTAGATAACATATTGTCGCATTCCAGATCAGAATATAATATATCTGCTACCTGACCACCGATATCGTTGATCTCGATTAAAAGGAATGCATCATTGTACTGTTTTGCCACTTTTTGTATTATAGTAGGATATACCATGGGGGGCATCTCATTATTCTTAAAGGTAGCCACTAGTTTATAAGGGGTCTCTGTTACGTCTATAACAGTGAAGGCATGGTAGTCATTGCCCGAACCCCTAGAGACATCCACACACATAGAATATATATGATTCTCTTTAGCCCTTTCGTATATTCTAATCCCATCGGGGGTTTCTATCTCTGGTTCTTCATATGCCATGCATTTAATCTTGGATGAAGATATTAGGGTATTAGCAGACCCAACGAAATCGCATTCGAACTCCACCTTGAATTGCTCTTCGCTAGTATTAGAGATCGTTTGTTTCTTCCAAGCCTCATCTCTGCCTGGAACTTGGTCCCAAGTCACCTCTACAGGTACATACTCGTTCCTTCCGTTCTTGGCATCAGTCCACAACTTATAGAACATATTTAGACCCTTGGGTGTAGAGACTATCAACACTTTGGTATTCTTACCAGAGGAGATGGTAGGATATACTGAACTGAAGAATTCCTCTGCTACACCATGTGGGACATATGCAAATTCATCTAGGAATATCATGTTGAAAGATCCACCACGAACGGCACTAGAAGAGGTAGCCGATGCTATTATTTTAGACCCATTCTCAAGGATTATAGACCCTTTGTTCCATTCTTCAATGCCTTGTTGTAACCATTTCGGCAGGTGTTCATATGCTAGTTTCAACCTATGGAGCAGCTCCATGGCAGTAGCCTGTTTATTTGCCAGTATTGCTACCCTCACATCTTCATTGAAGAGAATGTAGTGAAGAAGATAAGATATAACTGTAGTGCTCTTCCCAGTCTGTCTGGGGAATTTGCAGATAATGAACCTATTGTCGTCCACCGTCTCTAGTAGATTCTCTTGGAAATCCCAAGGCTTGAACTGTACTAGACCTTCATCAAGAGTCACAATCTTAACATAGTTCTTCACAAAATAAAGGGGATCCTTAGAACACTTAATATATTCTTTGACCTGAGACGGTGTGAATTCTTGCTCTACACCTATGCCTTTTAGATTATGATTCCCTAGATATGTCTGATTTTGGTTCATTATCTTCTATCACCTCAAAACTAGCATCAATAGTATCAGCCTCCACCTTGGAGTCTTTAATAAGCCTCTGTAAGTCTTTGGTAGACCCCACATAGATGGCATTATTAGTTATGCTCCCCGCTGTCTGCTTAGCATTCACATCTTTATCTAGATCCTTCATCTTTTTATGAAGATCCAAGAGATCTTTATTGGCATCAGACACACTTTTAATCAACTGAGATACAACCTCATACGCCCTTGGACTTTCTCCTTCGGAGGCTACATTGAGAATACCCTCCATAGCAGACTGACCAGTCTCAATTATTAATTTCAGGTTGTTCCTGACTAGATTATAATCTTCTTCTTGATTGGAATCCTCCTCGATTTTAACTAGGTTGGATTCTTTGTCTTCGAGTATTATATCTTTGTCTGTAGGTTGTAGGTCAAGTGCTTCAGATATTTTAGTATCTACATCCTTTTTCTGACTCATGCTAACGTGCTCCCATCAATATTCAATCCATTATCTCCAGTGTAACCTCTGATCCTCTTTTTGACTGTATACCCAGTGAAGTCACCTACCCTAGATGAAGAACCGCTAGGACCAGTTACACCAACATCTATTCGAGACATGGCAGCGGTACTTCCAGACAAGCCAGGAGAACTATTAGTGATACCACCAAAGTAGAACCCATCCGAGGGTTCCCATATTGTAGATACCACCTTGTTGATAACTCCACTAGTCTTAGTAGGTCCAAATATATAACCTTTGGCATCAAATGCCATATCAAAGGTAATCATTCTTCTAGAATCGAAATCACCCTCGTATTCTTCATTGATGTCGACAGAGCTTAGCACCACTGGAATGTCTATCTTTTGATTCAAGGTGCTGTAATTTATTGATATTGTGAACTCTGGGGTGAAGAAGGGAAGAATCTGCTCCATAATGCATAAACCGTCTTCCATGAACTTGACCATAGCACTGACGTTGAACTGAAAATTATATGGTACTTCGGCAAAACTATTAAACGTTTTAGACCCATCAGTGGTATGAGATGCTATACGCTTTTGCATAGTATTCTTTTTTCTGCTTCCATCATAACTGATAGAGGACATTTCGAAGGATAGTCTAGGTAATACTATCTGAGTTTCAGTACCGTCTTCTTTAAGGCTATTGGATTCTCTTAATTTTCTTATCCATTTTTCCTTAGGACCATAACCTAGAGGCACTCTTATCCTCTCTGTCTCGTCCCCATTGGCATCCAGTCTTTGTACATATATGTTATTAAACAAGGACCCGAACGATACAGTCAATTTTCTGATAGCCTGATTGTAAAATGTTTCAAACATCAGATATTACCCTCTGAAAATGGATCTTTATCGGTGAAGTCAAAGATATCATCCGCTTCTATCTGAAGATCTCTATTGTCTGAGAAGGGATCTGGTGGTATGATGGTAGGAACTGATGTATCGGCTGTGCTTCCTATAGAATAGAACACATTAGAATCATTTCCTGTAAGACCCAGACTTATATTCATGGTCCCAGTGACACCAGCTATCTCTAATGTCTTGGTAGAGGATACCCAGCTTATTACATTAGCATTAAATACCGATGTAGATAAACCGCTTCCACCTTGCCATACCTTCTCACCCGTAAGATAGTTGCCAGATCCGCTATTCATTACCACATTGAATGAGAAATCTTTTCTCTCGTCCTCGAATTTATCAATATCGGAGAATCCAGTATTGATATCCTCTTGACTGTACTGGAACAACTCGCAGGATAATGTATATACATGATTCTTATTGAGCTGATAGAAGGGATTTTCGTGCTCTACGAATTTGATCTCAAATATGCCTCTGGTTAGAGGAAAATAGACAAGATCTCCTTCTCTGGGGAACTGGAGATCAGTGCCCTCCATGGCAGTTATCTCTTGGACGAATCTCTTTTTAGATACAGTTAATTTGATAGAATCTCTGATTTCTAATCCGAATTTGGACAAGAAATCTCCATCTCCTTGAAAGCCTTCCACATCTTCGATATACATTTCTATACTAGCACCGCTGCTGAACTGTGACTGCACATCTTCACCGAACAACTGGTCTTCTTTGACTATGGTGCGGGGCATGTAAACGAAGTCATGACCATGTATTTTGATAGACTCAATTACTAAGTCTTCAATGGCATTCTGCTCGTTCTTTTGAGGTCTAAAATATGAATTGGTTGCCATCTAAACCTCCCCTATCCTACTGAGAAGTCAGGTGGCAGTTCAAACTTATCCTGTACCTCTTCCTCGATTTTATCGATTTCTTCTCTAGCCTCGTCGAGTATCTTCTGCCCATTAAACTCGACTCCGCCTGGAAGTTGAACCCCACCGAATTTTGATAAGTTAGCACCCCATTGCCTCTTGACCAATGAGGTTACATATTTTTTCAACAATCTGTCGTTGTATATTTCTGGATAGGTCTCTGGGTCTAGTATTCTATATGCCTCTATTATCAGATAGTCTCCCACGTTGAGATCTTCTGACCAGTTAAAATCACCATATAGTTTGTTGGTGACCTTACTGAACCTTACATTCTTCTCTGGATCTAGGATATCACTGATCATTTCCAGATGCTGCTTCGTTATAGTATAATTGGTCAGACTGCCAGTAGTAAAAGTGCCATAAAAATCATTTAATGCCAGTTGATAGGAAACATCGAACATATTCGTAGAATGGGTGCTTATTTGGAACATCTTAATCACAGATATCACATTGGAATCTATACTATCCATACTGAGATATTCATTATCTATATCATCTTGGGTAACTTGGTGTTTAAGATAAGCAGTCTCTACACCATCAAAATGATACTCTGCAAAAAACTGCAATGCATCATCTATAGCATCTTCCATTTGGGCATCATCCACATTAATCTGGATTACTGGATGACCCAATCTTTTGAGAGAATAGTCTTTAAGTTGTTGTCTGGTAGATGGTTTTGCCATGTGTCACCAGTCCGCCTTTCCCTTATTATGAGCAGGAGTCACAGCCGCCAGTTCCAGTCTTGATCTTAATATCCCCATCACTGAATTGCTTATATGCTGCCGCCTTTAGGAGGTAGGTAGAATAGAGTCCGATAGTATTCTGTATATCGTTGAAAGAACGGTGTATGTTATAAACATCTTCACCATCTAGCCTCTTCAATAAATCACCAGAAAAACCATCATGGACATTTGCAGCACTACACCCTCCAGTGTTAAAGGTGTTATCTGGGTCGAGATATTGATACATAGTTGTCGCTGGGACAACATAGTCGTTATATAAAGACATCAGGCCACATGCTAAGGGTCTAGCATAATTTTCAACCCAATCTATAGCGGCTGATCCTGATATCCCGCCTGCACATCCTTCGTTTGCCATCTGTCATCTCCCTGATATTTGGATTATTACCAACTATTTATACCTATACGCGACTCAAGATGGAAGCGGACCGAATGGGAAGTTTCTAATATGGACATAGCCATGGGTGTTTTGGTATCCAGCATTGAAACCGCCTGGGTGTCCTAAATTGGTGTCGAAATAGGCACCACTTCTATTGTTCGAGGTGAAACTGGATATTAATCCCGACCAACCACCACCATTTGTTCTAGCATACCCTGATCCTCCACCACTAGCCCTCTCTCCAGACCCTCCACCAAACAGTCCTCCTCCACCCATTCGACCAGCCCAAAAATTATCGTTCTCTCTCTTTTGAGGTCCGCCGTTCCAACACCGTCCTGAACGAGAACTATCGCACGCACCAAGACCACCTTGGAACTGACTACCCCCACTTCCTACACAGGAGTTGGCAGATCCAGCAGACCCATAAATCCCTCCACCGTCACCACCAAAAGCATTTTTTTTGGTGATAGCCCATCTGTCCACACCACCTCCACCACCAGCGACTACTAGTGCACTTCCAAACATCGCAGCAGGGTTAGGACTACCGCCTGGAAAACCAGTCAGTGTGCAGTTGCCATATAGAGGCCATGCCTTTGAGCCTGGGGTTAAAGTGCTGGAACTGACAAATATCCCAGAGCAACCCCCACCTGGCCCACTACCACTCAGGTGAGACCCACCTCCACCAAAAGTCCACGAACCAGAACCAGAACCATCTGAACCAGATCCAGAGTTACTAACCAGACCGTGTTGTCCGACCACTATATGCAATAGTGTTCCAGGCTGTAAATTAGAACTACCACCAACCGTGGCAGTTAGTTGTGAGTAGCCTCCTCTTCCAGTCCTCTCACCCTCGTTGGTATAGTTGGTAAATCCACCAGCACCCCATACTGAACAGTATATCGTACCGCTTCTATTGGGTAAATAGAATGCCCTTGTTCCGTTGTTGCCGCTCTGACCACTGTCATTATAACAGCTCAATGCCCACATGGGGTCGAACCATAGTTTCCATTGGTTTCCATCTTTCACCCAAGATTTGACAACTTGTTTCCATGCACTGCCATCTCTGACAGAGGCATTTTGGATTTGTGACCAGGCGGATCCATTTCGGATATAACCATCAGCACCAAACTGGACATAGTTAGATAAGGGTGGTGCACCGCTCCTGTCTATAGGCATCGTTTATTCCCCATTGTATTATACCTGATACCAAACTGCGCCATTATCTCCAGGATCAGAGGCAGTAGGTTCATCATTCCTAATATAGAATCTGGTTGACCATTTAGAAACACTCGAACCTTGAGAGATTAAAGTCTGGTCTGCATCACCTGTATCTGTACCACCAGCAAGCAATGCACCGTTGGAATTAACTCCGAATTTCAAAGATCCATTAGACTTGAATAGGATACTACCTGATGCAACACCTATGCCGCCTCCAGCACCCATATCTAAGAAGGAGTTGTTATTACCAGCCGCTATCAACTTGCCATTTTCATTTACAGTCAATACCGTGGTACTCCCGTCTCTACTGAAAGTAAAGTGGGGACCGCTAGGAACTCCAGATCCAGAACCGCTGTTGGCAGCATTGGTATCCGCTCTAAATTCGAATGTGCTGTTTGAAGTCATCAATGCATTGTCGGCGAAGCGAATATCAGACTCAGCTGAGTCTGATTTATTAAGGAGTATGCCCCCAGACTTACCGCCGTCAATTCTAAGCTTTTTGCCGTCAGAGTCTATGGTAGCAGTGGCAATTGCTACCTGATTATTTACTGGATCCACTCTCATTCCAATTTGTGGTCCAGTTACTCCCGTAGTAAAGAATGCTGCAGCATAGGTGAATCCAGTGCCACCAGCAGCATTTAAAATATAACCAGCAGGTCCAGATAAACTGCCAACTGTGTCAGGAATGTCTTTGCCATCTAGGGTCATATGGCCAAATGATGTTCCAGTGACTCCATTAATTTGTAGTATGACACCAGTAACCAGACCGCTATTACCTATGGGACCAGTTCCGCTGATAGAGGAGACACCAATGACGTTTCCAGTAATGCCGTTATATTGGTTTACTATATTGCCAGTTACCGCACCAGTAAATACAATGTCACCTGTGAAAAGGTGATCATTGGGAATGGTAGCGGGTAGGATGTATCCAATAGTGTGATTACCATTACCATCCCTACCAATAGTAACACCATCTCTACCAGCTACTAGATCTGCCGTTATACTGTAGACCTCAATAGGGTTCACCTTATCGATTAAGGTATCTGTCTTGGTGAACCAAGTATAGAAAGTGTCCGATAGGAAAAGACTTGAAATCGGATCGTCTTTGGGTGGTGTTGTGCTAGATGCCATTTATTGGTTTCCTCTGATATCTACTTCTATTTATGACCTCTTAAGGGGTACTGATCTCAAATCTTGTATGATTGGTACTCTATCTTCAGGAAGGTCCCTATCTACCTGTATTACAATCTTGATGCTATATCTGGTGAATTCACCTAGGGTAGTGCCAGCAGCAGGAGCGAATGTCATCGTCTCGGTAGATGGACTTACCAGATTGGGATCTGCTACTCCATCTCTATATAACTGGACGAAATTGTTCTGGTCGAAATTAGATAGAACACTGTCCGTCTTTATGAATACCTGTACATTCCCTCCGTTTGGTCCAACCTTGAGGTAGACCCTAGCATCATCCGCTACCTTATTTTCCAGTCCTATTATCTTGGAGACATATCTGGATGATTTTGCTGGAGCACCTGCAGAGTCTGGTTGAGTCTCGCCAGTAGCATCTCCCGTAGAGGATATTCTATCTGAAAGAATTGCACTGACCCTCTCCACATCAATCACTGGAGATACTTGGTTAGAACCAGAAGAGTCGAATTCTATATCCAATGCCAAGTCTGGACTGCCTGTCAATCTTAGTCTTTGGTCTAGATCAATGTCCTTATTGGGCTGAACATTTGTTCTGATACCAGCAGCACCAGCGGCAAAGCTGAACGAAGGTTTAATAATCTGGGAGGTGAACAACTGGTCATTGCAGGTGAAGTTGATGATCTGACCTTCTTTATCAGAGTCTAGTGTTGTATCTGGTTTGAATCTAACAGTTCTGGATTCTGCACCACCGCTAGCACCAAAGAAACTGCACCTATCTATAGCCATGCATAATACTTCGTTAGGTCTTCTAACCCTACTGCCGTTGTTCAATGGTAGGTATAGACTTCCCATCTTGATGCCTAACCCACTATTATTTAGGGTATAGGGAGGTTCAGTAGTGTCTATATTACCAGTAATATCCAATATTCCTTCGCCCACCACTGAACGGAATATTTCATGATCAGAGCTGTTACTAATCAAACATATTGCGTACTTACCAGGCGCAAGGAACACTGGAGATGAGAACTGGAAGGTAGTGGGTCCGCTCAGGTTTGGACCATTGTTGGTCACTGTGGGAACCACTGTTGTGGTTGAGAAGGGGACCACGACGGAAGGATGTGGTGATCCGTTAACCATCGGTCTGATCTGAACGGTCACTGGTAACTCATCATCAGTTTTCTTGAACCAGAACTGTACTGATCTCAAGAATACTCCTAATGGGAACACTCCAGGACTTACATCTATCTCCTGTGCCAAAGGTTCTAACCCGTTGACTATCTCTTCGTAGTTATCGTCAAGATTCTGCTCATAATAATCAGAAATGATGCCTGGGCTGGTTACCGATTTCCTCCTAGTCTGCGGAGGTCTCGGGGCAGTAACAGTCAAGTTCCTGCCATTAAGTAGACCACTTGAGTGGAAGGTGAAATCAGCGGCGGTTTTGGTCTCAGCAAGAGTGTCTGTTTGACTGTCGGTTATTCTTAGCAGTTTCGGACCAGTAAGATAGGTGGAGCCGTTTAGTACTATGTGATTATCAGACATATTGCCGTTATTATCTACCGAATACCCGTCTGACTCTCCCACCGATTGTCCATCGAAGAATGCATAAACGGTAGAGCCAGGTAGCATCCCATCCGCAGAGAATGTGATACCCACACCTCTCATGTAATGTACAATACTCTTGTCTACGGTCCTATCGTTTATAACCTCAGTGATCCTTCCAGGCATCTTAGATCTCACCGTCCGAAGAGGGTTCTGATAAGATCTGGAATCTGGGTTCACGTTCTGAAGTTTACTGTCTACTTCTTCCTGTCCTATCCAGTGCTGGACCCACCCCTGATAGACTGCCCCATGACCGAAAGACCGTCCTTCTTGATAAGCGGTGTCCTTGATCTCCCATATATTGTTCTCGCCGATCGCATTAACCAGCACTCTGGGATTAATTGAGGTATCATAGAATGTATCTGATTCTGGAGTTGCCTTCAAGAATCCTAAGAAGTCGGTAGCACCGAATGGATTGACCTGCATTATCCCAGTAGCCTTTAACTTGCCAGTGGGGGTTTGGTCGTTGTATGCTGCTGTCTCTATGAAAGAGTAGGTGATAATACCATCATCAGATATGTTTAGACCAGAAGGTGAATCATTGTTGAGTCTTATGGAGTGGGAGATATATGGGGGTCTTAGACCTCTTCTAGAGGTGTCCATCGAGCAGTTGTAATCCCTCAGGGTGACATCTCCGAACGCGTGACCACTGAAATCGTCAACAAACACGCCTTCTTCTACTGGTGCAGTAGATATCCCTGTGAATAGGCTGTCTCCAGAAGCTCTGGCGATTGCATCGTTCTGCAGAGTCTCTAGATATTTGTCTATTTCTACCCTCTCTACCCTTTCTTCTATCTCTCCAATCTGCCTCATAGTAAATCTTCTATTATCAATGTATTTGACCTTGACATCCTTATTGACATCGAAGGTATAAGGCTTCATGATAATATAGTAGAGGTCCATATCATATTCTGTGGTCTGAGGAGCCTCGGGGTTAATAGAACTAATGCCCTTGGAGATCCTATATGTTCTATCTCTACATAAAGATACCTTGTCAATCCTAGGCAGGAAGTAGGAATAATTTACAATGGTAGATTCTATCAGATTATGGAAAGGAACCCCGAATTCTGTGAATGTCTTCCCATCGGTATTCTGGACTGGTCTAAAATCGACATGAGATCTTGAATCAAAGAACTTACCGCTCTCTGGATCTACGAATGTTGGTAACAGATCGTATGACAGACCCGCATCGATATAAGAGTCTACCGTAACTGGGCCGATTCCTGAATGAACGAAGTGTTTATAACTTACATTTATTGTGGCACTGTCTGAATCTGGTTCATCAGCAGCACTCAATGAAGATTGTCTTACTAGTATTTCACCATTGAGGATACAAGACTGTCTATCACCAGTATCAAGTATTGTGTCGTTGGTGATATTGATTTCGGTATTTGTCACCGCAGTTAACACTGAGTCCAGTTGTCTAATATGAGGGTTGGTTAGGGGGAAGACTGCATAATTAACACCACCGACAGTTCTATTACCGCTCCTAGACACTGGTTGTGAAGATATAGTGGTAAGTACGACGGTTCTGTAGGGGTTTACCGCAGTATCAATTAAAGTCTGAGAAGCATACTTGACTGGGTAGACCACGGTGGCAGTAGCACCACCAGAAGGTGCTACCGTATCGTTCAAGATATTAAGCTCCAATTTGTTGGTAGTACCCACATTGTTTATTATAATATTATAGTCGGAAGAACTCAGCAACTGTGCTGGTTCGTCAGCGGTGACACCATAGACGACCAAAAACTGGGAGTCAGTGAGGCTCAATATATCATGATTGGATATATCAATAGATCCAGTTTGACCTGAACTCCCAGTTTGCAGAGGAATGTGGATACCTTCTTCTTTTTGTACTACGAAGGTGGATTCCACCCCAGCATCTGGATCATGAAACCCCGTAGGATCTACTACCTTGGATCCGATAGTAGGTATCATCAATGATCTAGCACCAGCCTGGAATGGACCAGTGAAGCCCTGAGCATCTGCTTTAAGACCAAACCATACCTCACCAGTAGCGGTACTACCACGACCTTCGGTGACCGCATATCTGGTCTGAGAGAATTTAAAGTCTCCAGACATTGCAGTATTAAACAGATATGCCCTTAATTCTTGTTCTACAAGACCTCTTTTGATAGTGCGTATATTGGTGGAACCAATGGGTGTATTGTCGTTGGAAAACAGTGTCATTTTCTGCTGGTTAGTTAATAGACTGTATCCAGAAGCACCAGCTGGTCCAACAACCCCATTCCCGAAGTTACCTATATCGGTCTCGTCTACCAAGACGTAGTTACCGAAATTGGTGTCTATCTCTTCAAAACTGGTTTTGGCAGTGTCTCTGGGTTTATCCAATGCTAAGAAAGCAGTGCTTTGGGTATCTACCTCATATCCTCCCACATAGGACTTATTAGACTCCAAACCAATAGCGAACTTAGTATCATCTGCTGGAGAGAATATGTCCCCATGATCAAGAAGTCTGATAGATGGTGTGTCCACCGTGTAGTTCCCAGACTCATCGAAGGTTCGTCTGGCAAGGGTCTCCTCCAACTCTGCATAATCAGTGTATCTGACTTTCTTTGTGATGCTCCCTCCCACCATTCTAAGCAATTCAACATAGTTGGAAGTATCAAATGTAAGACCAGCCGCATCCCCAATGGTAGCCGAGAAAGGAATTTGCTTGAGGTTTAGATCAATTTGATACCTGTCTGAGCCTGGAGCATTGTAATTGTTAAAACCACCAGCTGGATCCAGAAGAGTGGTATCAGTTTGAGAGGTTACCACGTTTCTTGACACACCCCAACCAATGGAGGAAGTGGGGTTGCTGAACACCCTGTAGTTGCCAGAGAAGTCGTGGGGAACTATTCGCTGTTTAGTGTTTTCTACAAAATATCCATCGACGTAAAATAGTCCATCATCAACTGTTATCAATGTAGCATCGTTGGAGATAGATGGTACATCAGCCGAGGCGGTCGCTATATTAAAGGTAATACCAGTGTTTCCAGAGCCTGTGGTCCCCAATTCGGTTCCAGCATTAAATGTCCCTTGGGTCAAATATTGAAAGAAAACTATCTGGTTGGGGTCTGAAGATAGTGTAGAACCCGCTTGAACATGATATATCCTGCCGATTACTCCACTGTCGGCATTGTGTATTTTCTGACCCACTAGAGTCTGAAGATTGTCTGAGGATACAGATGCATCAGTGTCTAATCTGGCAAAGCTGATAATAGATTCAGATATTCCTCCACCCAATATTACAGCGCCATTTTCAAATACATGATCGCCGAAGCTTTCAATTTGACTCTGCAGAATTGTTTGAATCTGTGTGAGTTCTCTAGCCTGAACTGCTCTTCCAGGCCTAAAGAGTGCCTTTAGATAATTGTTACTCTTATTAAAATCGTCGTAATAAGGGGTAACATTAAATAGGCCTTCGTTATATGATAGGGATGACATGTTTTGGGGTATCTCCTGATTTACACAAGATCTATTACAATCTTAAGCTCTTCTTCCTGCTCGAAATGTCTCTCTACTGGTTTAATATTTGCTGCATGTATGATTGCACCTGAACCAGAAAGAAACTTAGGCTGTTCTATCGTATTTATATTAGTGCTAATAGATAGCCCAGTAATGTTTTCACCAGCGGTGAATCCGTATTCGTGTCCGTTAGATATTCCCATGACATGAGAAAGATATAACTCCACAGTAGCTCCTGTTGCAGCTGCGTTGGTCCAATACACCAATCTAGCAGTTCCACCGCATGCACCAGTTATACCCATATCTTCAGACCAGTTCGATTCTACGAATTGGTGACCTACATCTCCAGCAGTCGGTCCGACCACTAACCTAGTGGTAAGTCTATACGAGTCTAGAGAGGTAGCAATGACTGGTGGATCCATAAACTCTACGAATGCTTGGTCGGTTCCAGAGGAGGACCACACATCACCGACCAGATTCACTGATGCTAGGGGTTCACTGAGATCGAATTCTCCATCGACCCCTTTCAGCTTAAGGACTCCCTTAGCAATATCGGTGCTTCTGTTCCACTTGACTATTTCTCCGCAGGTGGAAGTGTTCACTCCGAATATCTTTCCTCCCACTTCAAACGAATTGGTGGTGAATACAGAACCAGTAGCAGACCTAATCTTGAGGTCATTGAATACATCAAGTTCTTTACTAGCGATTTTACCAGCACCACTATATCCAGTATTGATTATGGGGTTCCGTAGTATGCCATACTGCCTAAAATCATTTTTGACAGGTATTTCCCCATCTTCATCTCTCTGCAGTTTGACCAATATCATAGCCTTGGTTGGGAATATTTCTGCTACTGGATCTGATGCATGACCTCCATATGGACTGATCTGGGCATCTAGAGTACAACCCCCACCAACTATAGTAGTAGGACAAACCACGGTAGCACGTGTATAACCAGTGCCTTTATTCAAGATTTCCACAGATTCGACACCACCTATAGCATCTACCACTATCTTGGCATCCGCACTAACTCCATCTCCGTCTATCCCTATGTCTGGGGTGATTTCATAATAACTAGTGGTATCTGGTTGTGTATCCCAATTAGTAGTGAGGGTGGCAACTCTAGTTCCTCCATCATAGTCCGAGATAGTCCTTCTCTGTCCGATACCAGTGCCCGAAACAATTCCTATTTGGTAGGTGTTATATAGATCATTGACTGCACTCTCGACTGGATTTAATGTGACTGTATTGGATGTAGAGCTGACTACTATCGTGCGATCTGCTTCTGGACCAATGAATCTTGCTGGGGTTGATCTACCATAATTGTTACCTTTGCTGACAACCTTTATGTTCTCAATGGAGCCATTTACCGCATTGAACTGAGCAGCATATTGAAGAAATCTGTCATCTTCGAACTTATCTGGTACATTGGGTTCTACCACTAGATTTCTGATTGGTATTTCGGTATCAGTTATGAAATCGACTTGTGCCTCAGGAATCCTGAATAAGAACTTCCATTTATAACCATCTGAAGTCTGAAACACCTCTAATGGTGAACCAAATGGAGATGCAGTTGACTGAGCATCACTGTTGTTGGATATACATTTGTATACGTTGTTTTGAGAGTTGGTGACATAGAATGTGGTTTGGGACATATCTAGATCGTCTCTATATTCTTGATAGACGGTCCCCTGAGTCCAAGGATTTTTATCTGCCATCAAGTAGATATCAGTATCAGATATCCTTTTAGCACCAAGCATCCTTCTCCAAGCATCATGAAAAGATTCAGCATTGTCTTCATAGGCAGGAGGCAAAACATCGCTTGCAGTGCCTCCAGACCATTCTTGAGATCTGGCAATATAGAAGAACATAGCATCATCTGACCTGAGTGAAAATGACTTCACCAGTTGGTCTGCGATGTGTGTAACGAATGAGTTTTTTAGTTCATTTGCCATTTTTCTAGCTTATATCCTTGAATATTCCATGTACGAAATCATTTACCTGTATGTAACTGAAGGGTGTATCAATGGAGTGAGAGGTCGTATCAGAAATGTTTATGCTATTTATATGGGCTGAAGAACCACTAGCACCAGTCAATCTGCCAACAGACCCACCATGAATTTCCACATTCCTATCTAGGAACTGCCCACCCCCAATATTAGCAATAGTGAGGTTTAAAAACTTGCCTGATTTGTATTGTGACAGTATCACACCTAATGCGTCTTGACCGAATGAGTTAGTCTGGGTTACTATCTCACTATTGGTCCAAGTATCTTCAGAAGGGAAATCATCTGTATTATATAATTCTACATCTATTATAGACCCAATACTGTTCAGGGGCATTGTGGATATGCCCCTGCTGGTTGGGTGGGGATATATTATCCAGTAATTACCAGAGGCGCCTGGAACACCTAGGGTAGAAGATCCAGTGCTTATCCCACCGAGTGGATCAACTGCAAACTGTTCCCCCTGAGGTCTGTTTAGTGTATTGGTGCTTACACCATGAGTAACCCCTCCCAAGGGACCAGATACACCTTGTGCTGGTCCATATGGGTTATGGGCTGCTGTGGATGACAACCCGAACTCAGCAGCAGAAAACCCGCTCTCTGCCGCTGAGAACCCATAGCCATGTGGGTATAGGTCGAAGCCTGGGTAGGTAGAACCCACACCACCAGTACCATTAGCACGCAGGTTTCTAACCGTGTTGAAAATATATGGGGTGTAATGCCCAGCGATTGGAACTTCATACGCGACTTTTGTCTCTGTCACGTTGGTATCCAATTGCTTCAACTCTTCAAATAGACTCTCAGAGAACAATTTAAGACCAGCAGGATGAATCAACCTTTTTAATATCTCACCATACTCATTCAGATTCATAGTGGACTTAACCACATAAGAGAAGTCTTGGTAATAATAGTTATCTTGTATTCTTTTGTCCGAACCCAGAAGTCCGTCGTCTCCAGAATAAAAGCCAGGTCTAGTGTCTAGGGCAACCCCACCAGAGCAACCTAGGGTAGCACCAGATCCGTTCAGAGAGTTAATAGAGATGCTAATGTCGTCGGAAAGTTTATAATTCACACCACTATCTTTAACATTAACCGCTAAAATCTTGCCTCCGCTGTCGACATCTGATATTTTGGCAGAGGCATTTTTCCCTCTACCACCGCTAATGATTATATTATCAGTTATATTATAACCAGTTCCGCCATCAACGATCTTAATGTCCGATATTCCAGGATATATGTATTCTTTTATCAGATTGCCATCTTCTAACTCGCATTCCAGATAACCCTCTGGTCTAAAATCACCAAAAACGCCCGATAGTTCCAGCTCTGCCACCTCATATCCACCAACACTGAAAGGTATGACTGATTCTATGAACCCATAAGATTCTACGGTATCATCTGTGATCTTCCTCTGGACCACTTGCCTTCCAACCATATTAAACAAATCACTAAGGCTATTTGTTTGGGTGGTTCTAATAATTGTTGGTTCTACCCAGTTTCCATCGCTGAGTCTCATTATGTCTTCAGAAGGATAATGGAATCTGGGGGTCTGGTTAAACAATATCCTAAATAGGGTCTTATATGATTTCTCAGTTCCCTTAATCTTATAGACATCAACTATCCTCTTAAGAACTTTATCCAAGTCTGCTCTGCTGTCTAACTGCACTGGGAAGTTCTGGAGATACTGGTTATAGAAATTGATTTTGAAATCATCTATAGTATGATCTATATCATTTATGCCGTCCATATCAAAAGATTGAAACTTAGGATTACCCTCCTGTTGCATCCAAACGTAATAATGCTTTAAGAAAGATACAAACTTCTGGTGATCTACTGATACGAATTCTGGGACAAGTTCGTCCACAAAGACATCAACTGGCACATCTGTACCAGCCGATATGCCATCAATAGATATGATATTAATGGTCTGCTCTTCGCCTACTATTAGAGGTATTAACAACTATCGATCCTCCTCAGGTTATCACTCTAACTGGGTTCATATCAATTACAAGTGAATTGGGGTCACTTCTGTCTATAGTCAGAATTGTATTTTTAGTAGAGTCTATATCCAGTAGTCTAGGATCAGCAAAAACCCTCACAAATCCTTCATCGATGCCAGAGTTGAAAGTTAGACTCACTAATCTCAATAAACCAGTCTCATAATCAATCTGACCAGCATTATTGGTTAGGTATGTCTTAATACCAGAGCTGAAGTAATATATTCTCAATTTTCCTTCCCCGTCATCGTCTAGGTAGGCATCTCTTTCAATCCCATTGATATCTGTGTATTTGAAGGGGGTGGATGATATCACAGATTCATACCCAGAGTAAGGATGGAAGAGTGAGTTCCCAAAATTAATCTCATATGATCTGCTTTGCCCAGTTGTAGGAAACAACCTAGACTCCATACTCACTGTGGTCTCATTACCTAGAATAGCAGGGTCAGTTGTGTCTATATCTCTCACAAACTTAGAATGTCTTAGACCTTTTGTAAACTTTTCTAAATCATTGTCTACAAATCTGGTAATTTTGTTGTTCACCAAAGTCTTCAAAGACCCTTCTTCCACCGACAATGACACTGGGTCATAGTTGACAACTGTTTTAATAATCAAGTATATGTATCTTGGATCTACTATCTTCGCCCTTATCGCTACTATCCCTTTATCAGATACTAGAGAATTTATTATGCCATCTTTGGTTGCTTGGGTTATCGCAGTGCCAGTCTTGGGCTTGAATGATATCATCACCGCACCATATTCTGGTGGGTCGTTCTCTTCTCCACCCCAAACGCTTATTGATTCTACATCAGGGTAGTCCGCTGCCAACAAAGACTTGTAATCTTCAACTGTAACTGCTCTATTTTGGGCCTGGTAAGACTTGGGAGCATTGGATCTTACTGAATTCGATGTCTCCCTCTCAGCACCACCACTAGAAAATGATTTGACTATCACTTCATTATTGGAACCTCCATAGGTGAAGGTCCTATTACCAGAGGCATCTGCTATTCCTAGATCATTGGCAGCAGAACCAGAAGATATTAGATATTCCAATATGACCAAATTTCCATCTGTCAGTTTCTTACCCACCACGTCATCACCGAAATAGACCTCAAATTTACCATCCTCTACCTCTTGTAGGAAGTACACCTTAGAGGTGGAGGTTACATCATTAATAGTTTCTGCTAGAGTCCAGCTATCTACATACCCCGTGGTGTCGGTGGAAGATTCCTGTACCCTTACCGTTAAGGTTCTGGTATCAGTCATAGACTCGGTTAGAAGAAATTTCTGCTCGTCATCTTGAGAATCATTAACGTAAACTATTCTACCAACTCTGCCTTCTTTGATGGCAAGATTTTTAACATGGATTCCATCGGTAGCATTGATATCGACACTAGCAGAGGCAGTATTTAAGAAGGAATACTGCTTACCACCAGATGAGTTGACGAATTTGCTGTAGATTGGTATTATGGTGTTGGAGTCCATGCCCGCCGTGCTCCCTAGTTTAATATCAACAGCGGCAGATGCTGATCTAGGAGAGGACGGGGTATAGCCTAGGTGCTTAGCAATCGAGACTATAGAGCTTCTCTTAGCAGCACTGTCCATGAACATTTCATTAGCGATCATATTGTTATAGAACGCTTCCATATGGGTATTATAGGATAAGATATCAAGGAGGATAGACATACCAGATCCATCGAAGTTGAAATCCTTGAACTCATTTTGTGATTTCAGATAAGCCTTGAGACTGTCTTTGATAGTATCAAAGTCTAGACTGTTCACTGATAGGTTGGTCTTATTGGTAGACATTTTATCTTAATCTCTCTAAGAATAGGTTTAGTATTACTGGTTCTTCTATGCTCACCACTCTGAACCATATAGTCACCTCAAATGCATTCCTCTCATCGTCTGCTATCACCTGAACCTCCATTAGGGAAGCCCTGGGTTCATACTTGATGATGGCATCCATTATGCTTTGTCTAATCGCCAAGGCCGTGATGGGCGACAAGGAATCAAATAAGAACTGTCTCACTCCTCCATATAGGAAAGGCTGAAATGGTCTTTCATATTTATTAGTAAGAACCAAATTTCTTACTGATCTTTTGACGGCTTCTACATCTGTTTTAGAAGAGATATCACCTGTAGAAGGATGCATTATGAAATCGAGATCTAAATCTTTATACCTAGCATCTGTCATGCCTTCTTCTCCTCTGATAGTCTGCTCTCAATGTATCTACTGTATTCTTTTATATCTATGGGTATTCTGTCATCTTCTATCATATCTGCACTATCCCAAGTACACCATTCTAACAGCAGGAACCCAGATATTAAGACACCCCTAGAATCCCTAATAGGTGCGATCGCAAATACTAGAGTATGATTGGACTCCAAATGCCTCTTAAAATTGCAGTCTGGCAGATTTGAAGTAGCCTCTACCTCAAGCACATCTTTAGACATTCTGTCTAGCATCTCTACATAGGCAGATGCCAGCAGGTCATATCTACTCGTCATTGACTCCTGCACACCCACCGAGCATGACTCATGTGTCAATGAGAACTTCTTCATGGAAGATCCATCTAAGAATGAACCACCATTATGGAACTGTAGGACGCAAGACCTGTCCGCGTTCATTTTCACCCGTATCTCTGTCAGGAATTCATGTATTCTAGAGTGGGTGTTCCTGAAATTGTTGGAACAAGGATTTGTCTTGTTTACTTTCTTCTTCTTCACCCAACTTCTGAATAGAGGATAACCCATACAAAATCCCACTATTAGGGCAGATATTGCAATACCTATCTCCATCCAAGAGCCCATTAGATCCACTTCCATGAACCTATTATATGCTTCTTTTGTTGGGTGTTCAACCATGCTTGACGAATCTTTCTTGTACTCTATTTACATGTCTATTTATTTATACGTTTTCTCATTCAGTTATTGCGTAAGAAAGTACTAATAACCTCCATAGCCTCCTCCACCTCCACTGCCAGAGTCTTCACTGCTGCTAGAGTCTTCACTGCTGCTGGATTCTTCACTGCTGCTAGAGTCTTCACTGCTGCTGGATTCTTCACTGCTGCTGGATGAAGATGGAGTTGATGGGGCACTAGATGAAGTGGATGAGTCACCACTAGAGATAGTGCCCGCTGTGGAGGTATTGGTACTAGGCTTCACAGTGGCGATTTCATTGGTAGCAGATCGGGTCTCCACCTCGTCATCTTCAGCAGTCTGATTTGTGCTGTAGTCTCCATGGAATTGCAGTCCACTGCCAGGCCCTCCTAGACCGTTTGGCATATAATAAGTTGTGTCACCTATTACATGTATATGATACCCTAGAGTGTCTTCTCCTTCTCTAGCAATGTCAGGTGTGGGACTCGCTGCTATAGCAGCATTTGCAGTTCGGTACAATGGGTAATATCCATCCACAGCAAACGGACCGTCTGCTATTGTAGGTTCTCCTGCAACTGCAGATGCCAGTTCAGTCTGTAACTCCTCGCTTCCAACAGAGTCTATGAGTCTAGCACCGAATGCAGAATCCTTCTCCATCCCGACTAAAGATAGACCCAATCCGAATCGTGTAACATAACTTAAAGCATATGCGGCATTTTTGTTATCTGACTCCACCTGAGACATCAGATCATCGCTGTTCACACTTACTCCTAATATCAGTTGGTCGACAGATTCTTGAGCGCCTGTTACACCTCTGTCGTTGACAGCAGGATTAATAGACCCAGTACCACCAGTCGCTGCAGATAATACTCCATATAGGCTGCCCAAAACCCCAGCACCAGATCCGAGGACACTGGTGAACATCGTTGAATAATTGTCTTCGGTGGGAGCGGTGACCCCTTTCATTGCCTCTTTGATGCTATTATATGAAGATGCTACACTGGTGAGACCCATGAAATCCATCAATTCACCGTCTGGTCCCAATACTGCACCACTTATCCTGTTGGTATGTCTTAGAACATTGCTGCTTCCATCAGTGCTATCTTTAAGGTTAGTTTTGAGCGATTGGAGACTTGATATCAGAGTATTATAATTTATTAAAGAAAAAGGATTGGTCTGTAGGGATATAGCCTGCTCCCTAATATCATCTGCCAGAATGTAACTGGACTCTACGTTACCAACCACTGGGTTCTCTAAAGGAGTTGCTCCACTGGTTATTCCACTTAGACACAGTTCTACTACAGATTTTTCTGCACTACTTAGAGTCCTGTGAGGTATTGATACCCCCTCTGTTGAAAAAGTAGTATGTAAATATGCCATCTTAATTAACCTCCCACAAACACATTATTAGAACTGGTACAAGTGTGACCGCAAGTTGCCACGTCCCCTAAAGTACAGGCGGGCATTCCCTCAAAAAATACTGTGTTGGAACATCCTATCATGAAGGGAGCACCACAATGTACAGATGGGCATGGACCATGAGACACCACTTTAGATAATAGAACAGCCCCAGGCATCCCGTTCACCAGAACAGTGCTGTTGGAACCTTGTAGTATTAGACCCTGTGCGGTGTCCATGAACGCTCTTGCTGCCATACTCACTCTCCGAAGGTATTTATATTCTTCATCCAAATGCTTTTACAATAACTTTTCCGTTTCCACCTGCACCACCATCATCTCCACCCGTTGACGCACCACCACCACCACCTCCGCCTGGTGCTGCCCCAGCGTCGGCTGCTGTTTGACTGGTGACAGGAATCTCTCCACCGTCACCACCCGCACCTCCGTCTGGACCTCCAGCATCTCCACCGTCGCTACCCACAAGAGCGGTCCCAGAAGAACTTAGACCAGATTGTGCCCCCCCTGCACTGCCGTTCGTATTGGTTATATTCCCGTTTGCCGCCGCTCCAGCTAGACTTCCAGTAGTATTGCTGTTTCCCGCTTCACCCTTGCCTCCACCACCAGCAGAAGGTCCAGACAAACTAGTGGATGACCCACCTCCAGGCGCGACTATGTTGTCTAGTGTGGTGTTCCCACCATCAGCACCATCGTTGAGGGCTACTCCTGCCGCTCCCCCCGCCCCGACAGTGAAG